>ERZ780151.1780-NODE-1780-length-14334-cov-2.657329_pt1 | contig 14334 bp, 12 predicted proteins | sample MGYA00510983_ERZ780151 | MGnify/ENA primary metagenome ERZ780151 (study PRJEB29588, sample SAMEA2144623) | human gut metagenome | biome: human gut; feature: human-associated habitat; material: faeces | place: Denmark | collected 2008/2010 ... | reverse complement strand
CCACTGCTTATTGCTTTTCGCAATGGAAGCAGGGGACTTACTTGATTCGGTTAAATCACCCCGGAAAACAGAAGTTTTCATCCTGTTTTCCGGGGTGATTTTTCTTTTTATTCTACTGTATTTCCGTCTGCATCCACAGTCACGGTATTGACTGTTGCATTGTCGAGAACCATATTGATCATGCGCTCCATCATGATGTTGCGCACTACCGTATCTTCCCCGTAATAGTCATTGGCTGCTTTCAGGAAATCTTCCTGCGACATATTGGCATTGGCTGCCTCATCGTTTAAGATCTGCTGGTAATCCTGGTCATCTGTTGTCCAGCCTTCTGCCTCTTTTACGGCATCCAGAAGGAGGGCACTTTTTGCCATCGTTCCTGCATACGTTGCTTTCTCCTGATTGTAGGTCGCTCTGTCCGCATACTGCTCCAGATAGTCGTCCAAGGAAATGCCGTAATTCTGAAGATAAGCGGTATACCGTTTATCGTAATCTTCTTCGCCAAGGGTGATATAGGATTTCGGAATTTTGTGAAACGTACAGCCGTCTGCCACCTGCTGCATCGCGTCATTCTGCAGATTATTTTCCGCTGTCGTCTCATTTGCAGCCTCCAGCTCTGCGCGTTTTCCGGCACGGTATTCCTCCACAGTACTGTAATCTGTATTCTCTGCTACCCATGCATCGTCGAGTTCCCATCCGTCAATGTTTTCTGCCGGGCGGGTAAACGCATTTACCGTAACGGTAAACACAACATCTTTTCCTGCCAGATCGGTACTCTGATAGCTGTCAGGGAATTTCAGGTTCAGATCCTTTGTCTCCCCTGTTTTCATTCCAATGACACCATCCTCAAATCCATCGATGAAGGTACCGGATCCGATCACCAGATTGTAGGAATCACTGCTTCCGCCGTCAAACTCCTTGCCGTCAACTTTTCCAACATAGGCAATATCGGCGGTGTCGCCTTTTTGTACGGTGGCGTCCGGATCGTCCATGGTGACAGCTGTCTCTGCCATAATGGCCGTCTGTACGTCATCATCCGTTACCTGCTCTACTTTCTTTTCCAGTGTGAGCTTTTTGTAATCTCCAAGCGTTACACACTCTGCCGGATCAACTTCCTCATCGACAACCGGAATCCCGTCTACATCACTCGGGGAAGCGTATTCCTCAGAAGCTGTGCTGTCGGACGATGTGCTGCCTGCGCTCGACGCATCGGATGCTGAGGAAGCGCTTGTGCTGCTTGCGCTTGATACGGAACTGCTGCTTGTTGTATTGTTTTTTCCACATCCGCTCACACTGGCTGCTCCCAGTGTCATGAGCAGAAGCATGACTGCTGCTTTTCTTTTCATTCTTGAATTTTCCTCCATACTACGCCGTTCCCGGCGCGTTGTAAATCTCATTTTACCATACTTGTCTGGTAAAAAAAAGGCTGGGGCTCCGATTTTAGAAATTCTTATGATTTTCGACCGTAAAATCGCCTGGATTGCGCTAAAATGTGTTTGCGTTTTGCCGAAATCAATGTTAGAATGTTCATAGACTGGCATTGTATGTTCCGATGCCCACATTATTTTTTTGCAGAGGAGGAATAGAGGGATGAAACCCTGGATTATCGTATTAATCGTATTAGCTGTCATCGCTGTCATCCTTGGTCTGCTGTATTACTTCGGTAAAAAAGCACAGACAAAACAGGCCGCACAGCAGGAACAAATGGAGGCCATGAAACAGACTGTCTCCATGTTGATCATAGATAAGAAAAAGCTTCGCATGAAAGATTCCGGACTCCCACAGATGGTCATCGACCAGACACCGAAAATGATGCGTCGCGCAAAACTGCCGATCGTCAAAGCAAAAGTCGGTCCGAGAATCATGACCCTGATCTGCGACGCTGCTATCTTCGATCAGATCCCGGTGAAAAAAGAAGTCAAGGCTACCGTAAGCGGTATCTACATCACCGGCGTTCGCGGCATCCGCGGTTCTTTAGAGCAGCCGGAAAAGAAAAACGGCTTCTGGCAGAGAATGCTCCGCAAGGCACGCGGCGAGGAGAAATAAAATTTCATCTGAAGCAAAAAGAAACACGCTTTGCGTGTTTCTTTTTGCTTTCGCGGCAGTCGCCAAGGTCTCGTGCAAGCCCGGACTTTGGCTCGTTGCTCGCGAAAATACCCGAGTTGAATGATTTTCATTCTTCCCGGGTATTTTTTTATAAATTCAGTTTTCCGCCTTCCCGCGGTCTTACCTCGATATCGATTACGCAGTCCCCCACGTAGCTGTCGTTGATGTCGAGCGCGTATTCTGCCTTCAGTAAAATCTGATCCGGCGTCTCTTTCATTCTGACCTTCGTCGCCGCAACTCCCATGTTGATCATGCCATATGGCGTGTGATAAAACGAAATGTTCTTTTTATCCTCCTCAAAAATCATATGGACATCAATGAGGCCGCGCTTGCGCACCTCGAGGGCGTTTTCCGTAAATTTGATCATGTTGTGCGTCATCATGTCAAAGCCTTCGGTTGCCTCGTCGTAGATCAGAAAGTGATGGCCGTTTTTCTTGTAGTACGAACCCGTCGTCATAACCTCCACCGGTTCTTGTTCGCCGGATTCCTCATCCATCAGATACTGCAGTCCGCGGATGCTGATGAGTACGTCTTTTTCCATCCTTTTCTGGTGTTCCTCTCTCTTTTCTGTATGTCGTTTTTAATAGTTTTCAATCTGTACCTGTTTCGTATCGCTGATCTGCTCCGGCAGAACGGAATGTGCGAAGGCATTGAACCGCTCCACGCCGTCGCTTGCGAAGAACTGGTATTTCTGACGGCCCAGCTCATCGTTTCCCGGATTCTCCAGATCCAGCTCCCGCAGCAGTCTGCACAGTGCCTGTGAGGTTTCGTATGCCGGGTTGACGAGTGTTACTTTTTCTCCGACTACTTTCCGCAGCAGAGAACGCAGCAGCGGATAGTGGGTGCATCCCATAATCAGCGTGTCGATGTCTTTATCCAGAATCTCTGCCAGATAGCGGCGCGCCACTTCCTCGGTGATCGGATCTTTTGTCCAGCCCTCTTCCACGAGCGGCACGAACAGCGGACACGGTTTTCCGTAAACGGTGATCGCCGGATCTGCCTCGGTAATAAGCTGCTGGTAGAGGCCGCTCTGAATAGTGCTCTCGGTTGCGATGACGCCGACGCGCTTGTTCTGCGTCGTCTCGACGGCCATCTGTGCGCCCGGTTTTACCACGCCGATGATCGGGAGATCAATCTCTTTTTCGATCGTATCGAGTGCCAGCGCACTTGCGGTGTTGCAGGCGATGACGATTGCCTTGACCTGCTGGGTTTCCAGAAAGTGTACGATCTGGCGGGAATAACGGATGACGGTATTTTTCGATTTGGAACCGTACGGCACACGCGCGGTATCTCCAAAATATACGATTCGTTCGTCGGGCAGGTTTCGCATAATCTCACGCACTACGGTCAGTCCGCCGACACCGGAATCAAAGACGCCAATCGGCGCCTGTCTGTCTGCTTTCATACTTTCCTCCATTTTTCATCCGGCATTACTTTTTTGTCATGCCGAATGGGGTTCATTTCTATATTTAATATATCTGAATTTTTACATTTCTTTTTTCATTTCACGACCCTGGTTAAAATAGGTCGCTGATACATTATTTTAACCCGAATGGAGGAATATTGCAATCATTTCTCTTGAAAGTCTTTCGAAAAATCCGCTTAACGCCAGAAAAACCGGAACGAAATCCGGTCACTTTTCAGGATTTCGCGGTAGGCGGCGTCACTCAACAGATTCTGCAGCGGAATCCGGCTTTTTTCGACTTTTTCTGCACTTTCGCCGTCCTCGTTTACGGGGCGCAGGGCATCCGAAAAGCAGATGGACGGGTACAGCATGCACCACCAGTTGTGCCCTTTGGCTCTGCCGATGTTGAGCGTCGTACGTTCCGGCGGGGAGAATATAATTGCCCGTTTCTTTTTCCTCAAAACTGGCTTTTCCGTACGTTACGGTGATATCGTCAGTACTGCCTCCTGCGCGCAGCGTCTGAAGGGCGGCGGCACGGATGGAGGGCTCGTTTTCACGCAGGATTTCTTCGGTTTCTGCTTTTGTTTCGGCTCCGTGCAGGATCGTCTGCAGTTCTTCGGCAACGGCATCGCGTACCTGAAGCTTGATCTGCTGGTCGGAGGCGCAGTCGCTGTTGGCTCTTACGTGAAAGCGCACGATCTTTGCAGCGACTTCCTGCTGCAGACGGGACTCGCGGAGAAGATTGGCGGTTCCGGAAAGGATCAGCGCCGCAATGCAGACGGGGAGCCAGCGGCGGCAGAAAATTTGAAATGCCGCCTGGAATTGACTTCTATGCTGGTTCCCAAATGTATTTCGGGGCTGCGCCTGCCTGTCCCTGGATTTCTTCTGTGTCTGATTTTGATTCCGTTTCCGGCTCTGTACTTTTTTCTCATTCATATGCTGCCTCCTGTTTTTTCCAGTTTTGCCGGATTTCAAAACTTTTATACACAGACACTCACTGCCCGCTCCGATATTCCATACACTTTAAACCTTTTACGGCGCTTTCGGAATCCACAGAATGCTCCTTTCGTTTTCCCACGCATAGCACAAGTCCGCCAGTGTCACCGCCTCTTTTCTTTTCACCCGGTTGTCATAAATTCCGCACAGGTACTCACCGACAGACTCCACCTGTTTTCCGTTCTGCTCCATGATATCTTCTGGTTTTTCTGCGTGAAACAGATAGGCACTGTGCCCAAGCGCACGGTCCTGTTCCAGGTACTTCAACAGTTCTTCCATCCGTCCCCGGTCACTGAGCAGTGCATCGGAAAATACAATCGCCTGGACGTGTCCGGTGTCGAGATCATATTCCTCTGTGCTGTCATATTGCTGCGCAATCTCCTCAAACGTCTCCGCTTCAAAGAACAGCGATGCGGGGTCCTCGTCGGTTCCCTCCTCCTGCTCATCCTTTCCCTGGCCGGTCACCACCGCAAGATTCGCAGGCGCATACCAGACGCGCCATTTACCGCCAGCCGTCTCCTTTTCTCCGCCGCTCTCACTGACCGCCGTCCCGGTTTCTTCCCCAGTTTCACTGTTTTCCGGCGCAGTCGCCTCTTCCGACACATAATCAAAGGCAACCGCCAGTGGATACAGCCGCTTTTCCGGCTCTACTGCCCCGCAGGATGACAGGAAAATCATACTGCCCAGCGCCAGACACACAAGCCGCAGTTTTTTCATATGCTTCTGGCAGAAGCCGAGCAGCACCGTGATGGCAAGGAAAAACGGAAAGTAACCGTATCGGACCGACCAGCCGCTTTCCGCGCATGACAGCAGCCATATAAAAAGCACTGTACCGATCCGTACATAGAGATTCTGCGGTTTCCACAGTCCCGTCTTCTCTCCGATCAGCGATACGTAAAACAGCAGACTTCCCAGTGTGAACAGCAGTCCCATCAAAAGAAATGCCATCCACAGAATATCAAACCGCTCCAGAAATCCACCCGGCAGGCTCGTTCCTGCCATTAACAGTAAGAGCGGGTCCTGCGCCGCAGCCGTGCCGCGCCGGCCGAAAACGCCGAGCAGCGCCATGCTTCCTGCAATTACAAGAAGCCCCGTTTTCCAGATACTCTGCGTCACCGGAAGAATGACACTCCTGTGCTCTTTCTGCACATGCCCCAGTAAAAACGGCAGCAGCGCAATCGGTGTTCCATTTTCCAGTGTTCTCCACACATTCCACCCAAAAAGTATTCCGTTATCCACAATTTCAACAGACTTTGCTGTCTCCCAGGCATCCTCAAACGAGGAAAAATGCATCTGCGGAACCGTCAGCAGAAGCAGAATCAAAATCCCGCCCACAATCCACGGATAGAGTGCTTCCGCCAGCCGTCCTCTTTTCTGTACTTCACTGCCGACACCAAACCCGGCCGCCGCGAGCAGAAACAGTCCGCAGAGCTCCTGCGGTACACCCGCTGTCAGATACGCGGCGGCAAGCTCCGCCATTCTGCGAAGCAGTGTTCCGCCGAGGAAAAGCAGATAACACAGATACATCACTGCCAGAAGGAGTTTCCCAGCCTTTCCCATCACGCTTTCCAGGCGGCAGTAAAGCCCGCCAAGGCGCACGAGATAAATGCACCACACCGCCAGCAGCCCATATCCAACGAAAATCCCTGCCATACCGGGCAGGCCGTCCGATGCGCCGTACGCCGCGAGCTGCCAGAACGCCGGGCAGAGCAGAACGAGCACGATCTGGCGTTCCATCTGGCGCTGTGAAATTCTGTCATTTTCCGAAAACATGCGTCACTCTCCCCTTTCCTGTTTTTCTTCCGGCTCCGCAGCTTTTCTGTTTTTCCGCAGCCGCACTCTCTGATCGCGCTTTGTAAAGACCGGCCGCTCCCGCATCTGATGCGCCATACGGAATCCTTCGGCGCATGGTAGCCCGCAAGTCCTTTCCCGACGAACGGCATCAGATAGGGAATGCCAAAACTCGTAAGCCCGGCGAGATGACCCGCGAGAAGAAACGTGCCGAGCACCATGCCGAAAATGCCGAGCCATCCGCCGAGCAAAATAAAGCCAAATTTCAGCAGCCGGAACGGTGCGCCGAACTCTTCGTTCGGAATCGCCAGCGAACAGAGCGCCGAAACCGCAACCACAACGACGGTCATCGGGCTCACCAGATTGGCGGAAACCGCTGCATCTCCGATGATCAGTCCGCCCACAATTCCGATCGTCCCGCCAAGCGGCCCCGGCATGCGCACACCGGCCTCGCGGATCAGTTCAAAAGCAAATTCCATCAGAAGAATTTCCAGAATGCCGGGGAACGGAACGCCTTTCCGCGCTTCGGCGAACGCCAGCAGGAGTTTGGTCGGAAGCACCTGCGTGTGAAAGCCCGTGACAGCCAGGTATCCGCCCGAAATCCACAGGGCGAGAAAGACCGCCGCATACCGCAGCAGCCGCTCAAATGAGACGATCAGAAAATGATGATACCGGTCCTCACTGACCTTTAAAAAGCTGTCAAATGATGCCGGGAAGAGAATCCCGACCGGGGAATTATCACATAAAAGCAGGATTCTTCCGTCCAGAATCTCCATCGCCGCGCGGTCCGGCCGTTCGGTCGTCTCGAAGCGCGGGAACGGCGATTTCCACTGCGGTTCGCAGAGCTGCTCGACCATGCCGCTGTCAAAAACGCCGTCCACCTCCCAGCCGGCAATCTGCTGTTTTACCTCTTCCAGAAATTTCGGATAAATCAGCTCTTTCTCATACACCAGAGCCAGAACCGTATCAGAACGCGCACCAAAATGTATCTCCTCCACTTTCAGATCGGTGGTCCGCAGACGCTTGCGGACGAGTGCCGTGTTGGTTTTGACGGAATCGGAAAAGCCCTCGTTTGAGCCGCGCAGCACTTTTTCGGACTCCGCTTTTTGCACTCCTAAATTTGGATAACCCTTCGATCCGATCTTGACTGCACGGTCATAATGATCCACAAAAAGAATTGCATTTCCCGCAAGCATGGAAGCGAACGCAGCTTCCATGGTATCAAATTCCAGTGCATCCGAAATTCCGAGCTGATTTTCCGAGAGAACCCCCGGGATATCTGCCTCGGGAACCTCCATCAGACGGTTCAACAGCTTCCCGATCACGGAATCCTTCAACATAACGCAGCTCACCGCCACTTCTACGTAGATCAGCAGCGCACCGGTTCCGCCCGTTTTGCCGAGTTTCATCGGGCGGATCTGAATATCATCGCAATTTTCACACCATGTACGGATCACGCTTTCATTTTCCGCCAGTGTGAGTGAAATCTGCGTCTTCTCTTTTTCCATGCCTGCGTCCCTCCTTCTCCTCCTTTTGAAAGCTTCCGAAAAACCATCTGGAGAAATATACTCTGCAAAATTCCATAAAAAAACATTCTGTCACGATTTTTTTACTCTGTAACAGAATGTTCCTTTTTCGAAATTTTATACGCTTTTATTTTTCTTCTACGCCCGTCATGCTCTGGTGATGTACGGTCTGCATAATACTCTCCTGCTGTCGCTCGATATGCTCGCGGATCATCTTCTGTGCGCCTGCAAGATCCCGATTTTTCATATGTTCATAGAGGGCATCGTGCTCCTCAACCAGGGAACGTCGGGATTTTACATCCTTTAAATATTCAATCCGGTAACGGTACATTTGCTCCCGCAGATTGTTCAGCAGCTGAATCAGGCGCTCGTTGTTCGTCGCCTGATAAATCACATCATGGAATGCCACATCTGCCTGTGCAAGCTTCTGCAGATCATCCGTCTCTGTTGTCTCCAGCATTTGTTCAAAGCTGCGCGATGCCTGATAAAGCTTCTGCAGTTCGCTCTCTGTAATCCGCTGACACGCCAGTTTTACCGCCAGCTCCTCCAGTCCAAGCCGCACCTCCAGCACATCGTTCAGGTCTTTTTCCGTGATCTGTGCTACCTGCGCACCCTTCCGCGGCACCATGATCACAAGGCCGTCCAGCTCCAGCATACGGATCGCCTCGCGGATCGGGGTACGCGAAACGCCGAGCTGATTTGCCAGCCGGATCTCCATCAGCCGTTCACCCGGCTTTAACTCCCCGCGCAGAATCGCCTGGCGCAGCGTGCGGAACACGACATCGCGGAGCGGAAGGTACTGATAATCCTCCATCTGCAGGTCTAACTCATTTTTTGCCATACTTTGTACCTCCCGGTTTTGATACTGTAGTCAGGAATGTCTGTTTCGACAGTCCGCTTATTTTTAACTGATCGCGGGCAAATTCTGCCTTGTCCGGATCGTCGAAAATGCCGAATACGGTCGGGCCGCTGCCGCTCATCATCGCATTGACCGCACCGTTTTTCATCATCTGTGCCTTGATCTCATCGATCACCGGATACGCCGGACACGTCACGGATTCCAGCACATTTCCCATGCGGTCCGTGATGCCGTACAGGTCATGATTTCGGATCGCCTCTACCATGCCGTCGATATCCGGATGCTCCGTCACCTCATCAAGATGCAGGTTTCCATAGACAAATTTCGTCGAAACATTGATGCCCGGTTTTCCGATCAGCACGTAGCACATCGGTACGCCGGGAAGGGATGTCAGCTTTTCGCCGATTCCTTCTGCCAGCGCTGTACCGCGCATCACACAGTACGGAACATCCGCACCGATCTGCACACCCCGCTCCATCAGCTGGCGTTTCGTCAGACCCAACTGAAACATGCGGTTAATTCCTACCAGTGCTGCTGCCGCATCCGAGCTTCCGCCCGCCATGCCGGCCGCTACCGGGATAAATTTTGTCAGGTTCATATCGACACCCTGACGGATATCGAATTCATCCATCAGAATCTTTGCCGCTTTGTATACGAGATTTCCGTCATTACACGGAAGGAACGGCAGATTGGTTGTCAGCCTTATGCCGGGTTCTTTGCTCTCCTTTATTTCCAGCTGATCGTACATCTGGATCGTCTGCATTACCATGCGGACTTCATGGTAACCATCCTCTCTTTTTCCGGTCACATCAAGACCAAGATTTATTTTTGCAAGCGCACGCAGTTTCATCGTAAGCACCACCTTCGGTAATGTTTTTTGTATACATAGATATTAATGGATTTTTCTTCTATTTTCAAGCGTTATCTTCTGTTTTTGTACATAATTTTATACAATTCAGTTCAACAGACTTAGAAACGCAGGCGTAAGCAGTGGCTGCGTGAAACGACCAAGAACAAAATAAGAGTTTACGAACCTGTCGAAACTTGCTATAATTTTCATCAGATATCAGGGCAAAAGATCAAAAAGCCGGTGCAAGCTCGCTTGCAAGAGGATTTTTGATCTCTTGACCCCAACATTTTTGCCAGATGCCAGAGCATGTCTGAAAAAAACTTTTCGTAAGCTGCGAATCTCAGATTACGGAAAATTTTCTCAAACACGCTCTAGAGCGTGTCTGAAAAAGGCTTTTCGCAAGCTGCGAGTCCCAGTTTGTGGGAGATTTTGTCCGAATGAGGGCGGCGTAGCGGGCTACGGCAACCGAATGAGGGCAAAATATACCATAAAGTGGGGCTTGCAGATTGCGGAAATGATTTTTCAGACATGCTCTAGCTTCTGCGAAGGAAAAGGAAGTAGCTTTTTATGAGTTCACAAAGATCTTATTCATTTTCCCGCCAGGTTCTGGTCAACGGAATCCGCGATGGCATTCCGATCGGGCTTGGCTATTTTGCGGTCTCGTTTTCGCTCGGCATTGCAGCGCGTAAGGCAGGTCTTAGTCCTTTTCAGGGCTTTCTCGCCAGTCTTTTCAACAATGCTTCCGCCGGAGAATACGCTGCCTTTACACTGATTGCCGCCAACGCAGGCTATCTGCAGGTCGCTATCATTACGCTCATCGCCAATGCGCGGTATCTTCTGATGAGCTGTGCGCTTGCCCAGCGCTTTTCGCCGGACACGCCGTTTTTCCACCGTTTTCTCATTGGTTACGATGTAACGGATGAACTGTTTGGCATCACAATCGCGCGCCCGGGCTGGCTGAATCCGTATTATACATACGGTGCCATTCTCGTCGCTGCTCCCGCGTGGTCGATCGGCACGGCTCTTGGTATTATTGCCGGAAATCTGCTGCCGCTGCGCGCTGTCAGTGCCTTAAGCGTGGCGCTGTACGGCATGTTCCTTGCAATCATCATTCCCCCGGCGCGAAAGAGCCGTGTGGTAGCGGGTCTTGTTGCCGTCAGCTTTTTCTTAAGCTTTATCTGCAGCTATCTCCCGGGCATCTCCACTCTCTCCGACGGAACCAGAACGATTCTGCTCACCGTTCTGATTTCCTGCGCCGGAGCTATCCTGTTCCCGGTAAAGACAGAGGAGGAAAATGCTGATGTACAATAATTATATCTATATCGCCGTCATGGCCCTGGTTTCCTACACCATCCGGATTCTGCCGCTGACGCTGATCCGGAAGCCGATTAAAAATCAGTTTATTCAGTCGTTTCTGTACTACGTTCCATACGTGACGCTGTCAGTCATGACCTTCCCGGCGATTGTCCATGCAACACAGAGCCCTGTTTCCGGCGCACTCGCGCTTTTCGTCGGCATCGCAGCCGCATGGTTCGGTGCAAGCCTGTTTCAGGTTTCGGTGGTATGCTGTGCCGTGGTGTTTGTGATTGAATTGTTTTTGTAATAGAAATGAGCCGCCCTGTGGGAACAATCCTTTTCCCCGGGGCGGCCCGTTTTGTATGTATTACTTTTCTGTTTCTGTTTTTCTGAAATGATAAACGCTGACCGAAGCCGCCGGCAGTGCAATCTGGAAGGAGTCTTTTTCCCGTGCAGGTGCTTTTCCTTCTTTGCAGCGGACTCGGTTCGGATGTTTCGCATCATTGTAGTTCTGCGGATCTTTGGAGTACAGTGTTTTGGCCTCAACAAATTCCGGACACTGTTTGAATTTCAATTCGATTTTCTTTGATTCGCTGTAGCTTGTATTTACGAGGTTGACGTAGATATCATCATTTTTGATCGAAGCAAAGATGCAGACCTCAGGATCTTTGTTCTTTTCCTCAAAGCCAAGCGTATACGCACCCTGATGCACCTGATACATATCGAACACATCGTAGTTTGGTGTCAGAATACAATGCTCACCATCCGTCAGGAACAGGGAATTCAGGACATTGACAGACTGTGCCACACATGCCATGCGCACATCCCCGGTATTGCGGTGGAAGATGTCGAGCGTCAGTGCGGTTGTAACGGCATCGCGCATCGTACACTGCTGATACAGCGCCGGGCGCGCATTAAATGCACTGCTGTGCCAGTTGCCCCACTCGCCGACAATCAGTTCACATTTTCTCGGTGCCGCCTGGAACGGACCCTCCGGTTTCGGAAGTGCCTCAAGACCAGCGTCTATCAGGCGGCGCTGCTCGTGAATGACATTTTCCAGCTCTTTGCATCCATTGATCACATCATACCACTGTTTTTCATCAAACTTTTTCTCTGTCTGAAGCTGTTTCAGATTCCAGTTGTAAAAATGGAGATCATAGCCGTAAAGCGATGGCATACGGTATTTTCCCATCTCCTTGAAAAAGTCTTTCGTCCACACAACACGCTCTTTTGGCTTGTTGCCATCCGGACCGCTGGCAATGCATTTTGGCGGAAATGCCTGATCGCCCGGTCCAAAGGACGGACAGGACGATGTAAATTTCCGATATTCATCCGCATACATCTGTGGCGTCATTTTTCCGCCGCCATCCCAGACTTCATTTCCAATACCCCAGTATTCTACCTGAAACGGCGCTTCGTGTCCGTTTACCTTCCGCTCTCTGGTAAGTGTTGTGGATTCTCGCCTGTTGCAGTATTCCATCCATTCACGCATCTCTGCCGGAGAACCTGTCATCATGTTGATATTAAACCATGGCTTTGCGCCGATCATTTCACAGAATTCCATCATCTCGTGCGTACCGAACTGATTCGGATCGGTTTCAAATGTACCAAAATTTTCATTATAAGTAACCGGCCTGTTCTCTCTTGGTCCGATACCGTTTCTCCAGTGGTAAACATCCGCATAGCATCCGCCCGGCCAGCGGATCACCGGCGGATGCAGCTTTTGAAACGCATCCACAAGATCTTTGCGGATTCCATGATAATTCGGAATCTCCGAATCCTCACCGACCCAGATGCCATCGTAAATACAAGAACCAAGAAATTCTATAAAGTGTCCCTGCAGCTCCGGGTAAATATAATTCTCTCCGATTAATTTTCGAAACGTAATTTTCTGCATACAGACTTCCTCCCCTGTAAGAAATTCAGCACCACAAAGCGCGAATTACTGCGTCACAGATTTTTATCATACTCTGGTACGCCTTCCCATCGGCTCCTTGTAATTCACGCTCTGCACTACTGCCTTTTGAGTATTATTTTGGGTCTTTGCTATAATTTCAGTATAGGACATGTCGAAAGAAAATACAACTTATTGCCGGAAAATCCCCACGTGTGTCTGAAAAGAATTTCCAAAGTAAAACCTGATATGAGATCTGTTCACGCGGGCTATAACAGCCGAAGGAGGACAAGCGTTACGCAAAGTCTGGCTTGCAGCCTGGGGAAATGCAATTCTATGCTTGACATCTGATATTATCAGTGATATATCATTAGTATAACCAGATAGTACGTAAAACTTATTGTTTATCCGGATAAAAAAACACACAGGAGAACTTCAATGGATCAGAAATTATACAACAGTTATGTAAAGATTTTAAAGAACGAACTTGTTCCGGCCCTCGGATGTACCGAACCGATTGCGATTGCCTATGCGGCTGCGAAAGCACACGAGGTACTCGGACAGATGCCGGAGAAGATTGAACTTTGCTGCAGCGGAAATATTATCAAAAATGTAAAAGGCGTTAAGGTTCCAAATTCCAACGGACTGAAGGGAATTGATGTTGCGGCAACACTCGGTGTTGTCGGCGGACGGGCAGATCGTGAGCTTGAGGTTCTTGAGGACGTAACCGAAGCAGACATCGAAAAAACAAAAGAGCTGGTACAGCAGGGATTCTGCACCTGCACGTTAAAAGAAGGCGTAGAAAATCTCTATATCGTTGCAAAAGTCATTGCCGGGGAACATAGTGCGGAGGTTACCATTGTCAACCGCCATACACTGATTTCACGCATTGTAAAGGACGGCGAAGTGCTCTACCAGATTGCCGCACATGAGGACTCTCCGGAATATGTAGATAAAAGCGTGCTGAATGTCAAAGACATTCTCGAATTTGCCGATACAGTAAGAATCGAAGATGTCAAAGACATTCTTGACCGTCAGATCACCATGAACTCTGCGATTTCCGATGAAGGCCTGAATCATCCGTACGGAGCACAGGTAGGCCGCACCCTTCTGAATGATTATGGCAATGACGTTAAAATCCGTGCCCGTGCCCGCGCAGCTGCCGGTTCCGATGCACGTATGAGCGGCTGTTCCCTTCCGGTTGTCATCAATTCCGGCAGCGGAAACCAGGGTATGACCGTTTCTCTTCCTGTTATTGAATTTGCAAAAGAATGGAACGTTTCTCAGGATAAACTGTACCGCGCACTCGTTGTCAGCAACCTGATTGCGGTTCATCAGAAAAAATATATTGGTAGCCTTTCCGCTTACTGCGGTGCCGTCAGCGCAGGCTGCGGCGCAGGAGCTGCCATCACCTATCTTTCTGGCGGAACTTATGAAGATGTCAGTCTGACGATCGTCAACACCATTGGAAACGTCGGCGGTATTGTCTGCGACGGCGCAAAATCCTCCTGTGCGGCGAAAATTGCATCCGCTGTTGACGCTGCTATTCTCGCCCACTACATGGGCCAGCATCACAGAAGTTTCCAGCCGGGCGAAGGTATCGTGCGGGAAGAT
>ERZ780151.1755-NODE-1755-length-14498-cov-1.879111_pt1 | contig 14498 bp, 8 predicted proteins | sample MGYA00510983_ERZ780151 | MGnify/ENA primary metagenome ERZ780151 (study PRJEB29588, sample SAMEA2144623) | human gut metagenome | biome: human gut; feature: human-associated habitat; material: faeces | place: Denmark | collected 2008/2010 ... | reverse complement strand
CACAAAAACTCTGCGTTCTGCGGCAATTATCTTAGTTCGCTGACGGCAGAACAAGTTAGCTTGTCGGCTGCAAAATATCATATTTATTACTGACATAACAAGCAATATGTGATCGGACAGCAGCTTTGGATGTGCAAAGTTTGAGTTTCTTATTAGAGTCTTTCTATCATGTATCTATTAGTTACCAAACAAATCTCCAAATCCGAACCAATCGTTGCCGGATCCGCTGTCGCTGCCGGAATTTCCGTTGTTACCATTGTTGCCATTCTGGCTGTTGTTGCCGTTGTTGCCGATGTTACCATTGCTGCCATTCTGACCGCTGTTGCCATTGCTGCCGTTCTGACCGTTGTTACCATTCTGACTGTTGTTGCCGGAATTGCCGCTCTGACTGTCATTGTTGGACGATTTGCCGGAACTTAAACCGTTTAATGAACTGGAACCTTGCAGTGTAACTTTCACTTTCTTTTCTTTATACGTTCCAGAATCACTTCTCTGCAAAATGATCTCTACCTGAGTTCCCTTTTTATAGCTATTGGCTTTTTCCTGCAGACTTTCGATAGAACGGACCTCCATATTATTAATGGATGTAATGATGTCGCCTTTCTGGATGCCTGCTTTGTCTGCCGCACCATTCTTAGATACTTCTGCAACATAAACACCATTTGGCATATTGTAGGCTGCCATCTCGTCAGAAACCGTTCTTCCGCTGATTCCTAAATAGCCTTTTTCACTATCTTTGAGGTTTTCTTTATTCATCAGATCCTCAATGATCGGTTTTGCGACGGAAATCGGGATCGCATATCCAACACCTTCTACTTCAGAAGCTGCGATCTTAGCAGAGTTAATACCGATAACCTGCCCCTGCATATTGATCAAAGCACCACCACTGTTACCAGGATTGATAGCTGCATCGGTCTGAATTGCCTTGATCGTATTAGAGGAGGAAGAACTGGAGCTGCCACTCTCAGATTCTGAAATTTCACGATCTTTTGCACTAATATAACCAACCGTTACCGACTGACCATAACCAAGTGCGTTACCGATAGCAACTGCCATCTCACCAACTTTAATCTTGCTCGAATCGCCAAGATCAGCTACGCGGATCTTGTTCATCGTGCTCTCTTTGATCTTAGATGTCTGTACTGCGATAACAGCCAGATCATTGCTGCTGTCTGTTCCTTTTACCGTTGCCTCGTAAATCTGCTCATCAATAAACTGTACAGAAATTGTCTTTGCACCTTCTATAACATGATTGTTGGTTGCGATCAGCAATTCTTTATCATTCTGTCCTACAATAAATCCGGAACCGGCACTGGTCGTATCCTGTCCCTGATACTGCTGTCCAAACAAGTCATAATAGTTCGCACCCTGTGAAGTGCTTGTGATAGCAACGATTGCCGGCATAGTCTGCTCCGCGATACCGGAAACGTCTGTGGTTCCTGTCTGCGTAGTCGAAGGAGAAGAGGTGCTCTGTGCTGTGCTCGCACTCTTACCGTCTGTTGTTGACTGCAATTTCGTGGTAGATGATGTTGTCGTAGGCAGGAAGCGATTCGTTACATAGCGAACGCCTTGGAAACATATTCCTGAAACAACACCAAAGATAACGGCACATGCAATGCAAAATGCAATTTTCTTTCCGGTACTTACGCTGCCCGGCTGTTTTGGTTTCTTTGCTTTCGGTGGTTTTTGGTTCGGCTGTCTGAAATTCATCTGTGGACCGCCGTTCATCTGCTGTGGGCCGGCTCCGCTTTGCTGCGCAGATTCATTATTTGGCTGTGCAGCTCCACCGCCATAATAATCTCCGGAGTGTGTGCTTGTGCCCTCTCCATTCTTGTAAGAGTAGCTGTAAGTACTGCTCTGCTCTGCCTGTGCGCTTGCGCCCTGCTCAGAAGCAGACTGCGCTGTCTCACTGTAAGCCGCCGCATTTTCTGTTTCTACCTGTGGTGCATCGTTGTGCTCCACCGGATTACCGTACTCACCTGTGTATCCTGAATCTGTTCTTTTGTTCTCTTCCATATCTAACCCTCCATTTCTATTTTACGTCCTCTCGGTATCTTCTCAAAACGAGTCACTCCGAGCGTACATTTTTCGTCGGTCAGATTGTCGAATGTATCTCATACGCTCTAACCATTTACAACTAAGAACCTCATGTGCTGTTCTTAGTTTCTGACTGTAAGTCTACCAGTGATTTGTGTTCTTATTGTGAAAACTTCTTTAAGAAAAAGTTAAATCCCAGTTGGATATTGCGAATAATGGAAGAAAATACTATAATACTGTGGTAACTGATAGATTAATAAAAGCGGGAGGTTTATATTACATTGATACGAGAAAATCAACGATTATTGAATTTATTTCATATTATAATAGATGCCCTTATTATTGCAGCAGCATTCCTGCTGTCTTACGAACTGCGTTTTAACGAGCTTTGGAGTCCGTTGATCCGTCACCACATTATCAGTCCGCCCATCGGATATTATTTGCGGCTGGATCAATATCTCAACACATTGGTATTTTTGATCCCATGTTTTATCATTATATACCGTTTCTGCGGCTTATATGATCCAAAGCGAACCAACAGCAAACGTCATGAGCTTTACTGCCTGATCAAGGCAAACCTGTTTGGTATCGTATATGGTACAGCAATTTTGTACTTTATCAAACAGACTGATTACGCCCGTCTGTTTTTGACCATGTTTATTATGATCAACCTGACTGCAGATTACATTTTCCGTCTGATCGTAATGAGCATATTGAAGCTGTTGCGCAAACGCGGCAAAAACCTGAAACATATCCTATTGGTTGGATACAGCCGTATGGCAGAGGGCTATATCGACCGTCTTCGCGCTCACCCGGAATGGGGCTATTATGTACACGGTATTTTGGACGATAACAAACCGGTCGGGGAATCTTACCGAAATGTGGACGTGATCGGCAACACCAGACAACTTGCCGATCTGCTTGCTACCAACAAGTACGATGAGATTGCTATCACACTTCGCATCCAGGAGTTTTTCAAATTGGAAAAGATTGTGGCAACCTGTGAAAAATCGGGAATCCATACAAAATTTATCCCGGATTATAATCATATCATCCCGACAAAACCATATACAGAGGATCTGGATGGCATCCCTGTCATTCATGTGCGCCATGTGCCGCTTAGTTCCTCCTTTAACAATGCGATCAAGCGTATCGTTGATCTGTTTGGCGGCATTGTGGCTCTGATCATATTTGCCATTCCAATGTTACTGTTGTCTCTTATCATCAAGATCACCTCACCGGGACCGCTTATTTTTAAGCAGGTACGTGTCGGACTGCACAACCGTGAATTTGCCATGTATAAGTTCCGTTCTATGCGTGTGCAGGAAGAGTCTGCTGAGAAAAAGGCTTGGACAACGGCCAATGATCCTCGTGTTACCAGCATTGGTAAATTTATGCGTAAGACCAATTTGGATGAGCTTCCACAGATCTTTAACGTGCTGAAGGGTGATATGAGTCTCGTTGGTCCTCGACCGGAAAGACCATATTTTGTCAATAAATTTAAGGAAGAGATCCCGCGTTATATGATCAAGCATCAGGTTCGCCCGGGTATGACCGGCTGGGCACAGGTAAACGGATACCGCGGGGACACATCCATTACCAAACGTATTGAATGCGATTTATATTATGTAGAAAACTGGACACTTTTGTTGGATTTTAAAATACTGTTTTTAACATTCTTTGGACGCAACACCAACAAAAATGCCTATTAATAACAAGAGGAAGGGTTTGATAGAGGTATGGCAAAGGATTATGAAGATTACCGTCGCCGCAATGAGCGTACGCAGGAGGCAGTGCGCCGCAGACGCAACGCTGACTATGCAACACGCCGCAGCGCGGGATATTATGAGGATGAAGATTACAGCGAGCCGGTCAGACGAGCTCGTCAGACTGGTTCGACAAAAAGATCAGGTACCAACGCAAAGCGCAGACAAACTACGAGATCGGGCAACTCAACCGGCAGCCGAAGTCATAACGCACGCTCCGGCAATGTAACAGACAGCCGCAGACGAGATATGCGCTCTGTTGGTGCAGCAGGTAGACGTAATAAGAAACGCCGCCATCCGATCCGCCGTTTTTTACTATGCCTTTTACTGATCGTTGCTTTATGTGTCGGCGGCATATTTGTTTATTTGGTAAAATCACTGAATACGATTGAAAATCATCCGCTATCAGATGTGACACTTTGCGGGGAACAGGATGCAAATATCAAGAATTACACCAATATTGCCCTGTTCGGCGTGGATTCCCGTGCCAACGACCTAAGAAAGAATACACGAAGTGATTCCATTATCGTAGCAAGCATTAATAATAAAACACACGACGTCAAGTTAGTGTCCATTTACAGGGACACTTATGTAAAGATCCATGATCATGGCTGCACTAAGATCAACCACGCTTATGCGTATGGCGGTCCTGATCTTGCCGTCAATACACTCAACAAAAACTTTGATCTGAATATTAAAGATTTTGTCACGGTAAACTTTAGTGCTTTAACGAATGTTATTGACGAATTGGGCGGTGTTGAACTCACGATCAAAAAAGAAGAGTTAAAATGGGTAAACGCCTATGGTCACGACGTTGCGAAGATCAATGGTCAAAAATATACCAAGATCAAGCATCCCGGCAAACAGACAGTGACCGGCGTACAGGCTACCGGCTACTGCCGCGTACGCTATACAAAGGGTGGCGATTTCACCCGTGCAGAACGACAGCGAACCGTCCTTCAGGCTATTTTTGCCAAGGCAAAAAAATCGAGTCCTACTGCGCTGATCTCTGCCATGAATAAGATCTTTCCGCAGATATACACCAGCCTATCGACATCGGACATCCTGTCACTCATGAAGTACCTGCCTTTTTATGAGATTGGCGATCAACAGGGATTTCCGTACAAATTAAGCTGTCACCGCGGGCGGGACGGTATATATTATGACTTTCCAACGACACTCGTATCCAATGTAAAGAAACTGCACAAAGAACTGTTTGGAACCGACAATTACGAGCCAAGCAAACTTGTACACACGATCAGCAAAGAAACCAGCAATTAGCTTTACGATAGTGGTTTCATGACCACTGTGGGGGGATTGACTATGAAGATTCGTACCAAACTTATTATTGCCTTTTTGATCATGATCTTATTTCCATTTGGCATGAGCGTACTTTGCGTACACTTCGTGATGGAACGACAGACAACATTTCTCAAAAGCAACTACGATATTGAATCTTCGGACTACGAATTATCTCTCAATCCGATCACGATCATCTTTAATGTAACGATGAACGACTATGTCGCCCTAGTGCAGACGGCAGACCAGAATCCGGATCGCTTTTACGATACTGATTATCTCCAGAAAGCAAATGACCATTTGGCAAGCCGCGACTCGTTCCTCATTTTGAAAATAGACGGTAAAGTAACATTCACCGGCAATTCTAAGCAGCACAAAAGAATGGAAACACTCCCAGGCTTTATTAAATATGAAAAAGGTACCGACAACATTGTATATATGGATCAAGGTGCTTCAATGGTAACTAAGAAAAAAGACTTTTACTTCTCCAACGGAACACAAGGACAGCTCTTTTTGGTGACCAATTTAGCATCTCTGGCACCTCATTGGAAAAAAGCGATATTTGATCTGATCTACTCTTTCTTAGCGATCATTTTGATCACCGCGCTGCTCCTCGTGATCTGGCTCTATCGAAGTATCGCATATCCGATCAGCATACTGCGCATTGCCACGATTCAAATTGGTGCCGGTAATCTGGATTACCCGATCCATCCGATATCGTCGGATGAAATTGGTGAATTATGTCAGGAATTCGAGGAAATGCGTATTCGCTTAAAATCTATGATGGATGAACGTATTCATTACGAAGATGCCACCCGTGAAATGCTAAACAACGTATCTCATGATCTAAAGACGCCATTAACAGCGATCAAAGGGTATTCCGAAGGACTGTTGGACGGCATAGCGGGCACCGAGGAAATGCAGCACAAATATCTGCATACCATTTATGCCAAAGCAAACGATATGACCTATTTGGTCGAAGAACTTTCTCTATTTGCCAAAATGGAACAGAGCAGACTTCACTATGATCTCATTCCAATCAATCTGTCCGATTACTTTACGGATTGTATGGAAGATCTTTCCCTTGATCTGCAGAGTTACGGCATGACATTGTCCATGTTTAACTCTACGCCGCCAGACACCAAGGTGATGGCAGATCCCGAGAAATTAAAACGAGTGATCTTTAACATCGTGAATAATGCTGAAAAATATATGGATCATTCACCGTCTACCCTGCACGTTATTATCACCGAAGAACCCTCTAAACCGGAGCAGCCGCCATTGTATCGACAGCTCAACAAGGACGGTTCCGAGATTGAGCCTGCATTGCCACCAGACGAATTTATACGAATCCACATTGAGGATGAAGGCCCCGGCATTGCCGCAGCCAGTTTACCATATATATTCCAACAATTTTACCGCGCCGATGCCTCTAGAACTTCATCAACAGGTGGAAGCGGTCTGGGACTCTCCATCGTCGAGCAGATCATTTCTGCACACGGCGGTAAAGTGTGGGCTGAAAGTGTAGAAGGCGTTGGAACGAGCATTATATTTACCCTGAAAAAAGCAAAAAACACTGATTTATCCTAAGGAGGTACATTCATGAGCAATATTTTGATCATTGAAGATGACACTGCCATTGCAGAATTAGAAAAAGATTATTTAGAATTAAGCGAATTTCATGTAGAGATCGAACATGAGGGCAGTGAGGGTGCTGCCAGAGCTATCGATGAAGATTTCGACCTGATCTTACTGGATCTGATGTTACCCGGCATGGATGGTTTCGAGATCTGTAAGCTGATCCGTGAAAAGAAAAACACACCGATCATTATGGTTTCCGCCAAAAAGGAAGACATTGATAAGATTCGCGGTTTAGGTCTGGGGGCTGATGATTACATGACCAAACCGTTCAGTCCAAGCGAACTGGTAGCTCGCGTCAAAGCGCACCTGTCCCGCTACAAACGGCTCACCTCTGCCGGGCAGGAGACAAATGAAGTCATTGAGATCCGCGATCTGGTTATTGATAAAACAGCCCGCCGCGTCATTCTTGCCGGTGAAGAGAAAACATTTACCACCAAAGAGTTTGATCTCCTCACCTTTTTGGCAGAACATCCAAACCATGTTTACTCCAAAGAAGAACTCTTTAAGAAGATTTGGGAAATGGAATCTGTCGGTGACATTGCAACCGTTACCGTACACATCAAAAAAATACGCGAAAAGATCGAAGAAAACACCTCAAAGCCAAAATATATTGAAACGATCTGGGGCGTCGGATATCGTTTCCGCCTCTGATCCCTTTCGTATATTAGATATTATTTGCATCTCTAATTGCATTTCGGGGATTGGATCGCAGTTGCGTCTCTAATTTCATTTAAGGTATTGGATCGCAGTTGCGTCTCTATGCCATTGTTTTATTTATGATGCAGTTTTTCTTCCAGCCGGCGCAGCCGTTTTGCGGCCTCCGGCTGTTGTTTTTCCAGACGCTTTTCCAACTTCACACGGCTAGCCTTCAATTTCTCTAAAATCTCAGGATTGTCCTGTTGCAGCTGTCTGGCAATATGACGACGACGTTTTTCGATCAATTCCAGCACAACTCTGCGATTATGTTCTTCTGTCATATGCTCCGGTAATTCGTCCATATGAAGTTCCATACGACGCAGGAATTCATCCTCATCGATCGCACCAAGCGTATGCCATGTTTCCATCAACTCCTCGATTCCCTGCTCAGCCAACTGCTCGAGATCCGGCATCTGATGGATATGTTCCAACACAATATGCACACGCCGCTCAATCTCATTAACCGTATCTTCTCCAAATGCCCACGCAAATTCTTCCAAAGTATTTTCTGCTTCTGCCGGAATATTCATAATAAACTGTCGTTTCTGCTCCGGCATTGAAGTTACCGGATAAGGCTCCCTAATACCTGCATCATGTAAAGCAGCCGTAATTGTTCTGCGCACATATCCTTTTTGGATCATCTGCCCTTTGCCAAGCTTTCGCAACTTAGCGTTGATCCCCTCGTGATGCTCTGTCATATAAAATGCAATGCCTCTGCCCTGCAGACTGTCTGCAAGCTGTTCCAACCGATCCGCCGCTGTAATATCAATATTTGTGACAGCTCCGGCATCGACAATGACCACCTTTGTGTCATCCGTAATACTTTGCTCAATATCATCCACAAAAATTTTGACATTTGCAAAAAATAAACTCTCACTGAACTGATACATAACAACATGATCGATCGGATACGCAAAACGATTTTTGGCGCGGTCATAAAATCCATCCCGCCCCGGAATAATCCCCAAAAAGCAGCGTGGAGGATCTGTTTCACGCAGAATAACTTCTACAAAAGATAAGATAATACCAATGATAACGCCGTAAATTGTTCCAAGCATCAGTACACCAAAGAAAGCTGCCATATAAATATAAAATTCAATCCGACTCACGCGGAATAATCTCACCGCCAGATCAAATTCCACCACTTTCATCAAGGCTGATATCACGATAGCGGTAAGCACCGGTACCGGCAAATACCCTATAAATCCGGTACCAAACAGCAACACACATACCATTGTCAAACTCGCTGTGATCGAAACTAACTGCGTTTTGCCGCCATACTGGTCATTCATGGAAGTACGTGAAATACTCCCGTTGACCGGACAGCATCCAACAACGGCTGCACCAAAATTTCCGACAGCACATGCCAAGATTTCACGATTGTCTTTGATCTTATATCCATTTTGAAAAGCAAAGTTATTTTCAGAAAGCAGCGTTTCTGCCATCACCACCACTGCCACGATAAGTCCTCTTCCGACGGCCTGCGTCATGTTTACTCCACCCAGATCCGGCAGACGAAATGACGGGAGACCGTTTTTTACATCTGCAAGCATACGCACGCCATATTGCCCTAAGGAAGCATATTTCGTCAAAAGCACACCCGCCACCATGACAACAACGACCATCGGAAACTTCGGCGCTATTTTACGGCTTATTACAATGATCAGCAAAGAAGCACACCCCAATACTACTGACATCCCATTCACGTGATGCATAGTTTTCCATAAATGGTGCAATAGTTCCGGAAGCTCCCCTGTTCCGGAGGAAGCACCAAGTACCTTTGGTATTTGCATCAAAATGATCGTCACAGCAATGCCGCTGACAAAACCCCCCATAACCGGTGTCGATATAAAATCTACCATCTTTCCGGCTTTCAATACATAAAACAGCAACAACCACAATCCGGTGCATAAGGCGATCATGGAAATATAATCGATTGCTTCCGCAGATCCAAATGCAATTCCAAGGGAGCTCACACTGGCGCCAACAATTGCTGCCGGTGCGGCATCCACGCCAAAGATAAACTGTGGCGATGTCGAAAAGCAGGCAAATAAAAGAATCGGAAGTACCGAACCATACAGCCCATAAACGGCCGGAAGGCCCGATACTTCCGCATATCCCATGGCGATCGGAATAGACACTGCCGCCATTACAACGCCCGCGATCAAATCCTTTGCCAAATAATTCTTTTTATAATTATGTAATGTAGTAAATAAACGCATAAACAATCCTCCCATCTCAGACGTCTTTGTCAGCAACCGCATCAAGGCCGCAGCAAAAGGTATCCGTTGTCTGACATGCTCACTTGTCTATCATTTTACCACATTTTTTGACGATCTGCAGGCAAAATCTATTCCTACGGATTTACTACATCGCATGACCTGCCGTCAAAACCTGTTCCTGCGCCATATTTACCGCATCACATAATTCGCCAAAATAAAACATCTCATCTTCCTGATAACAGGCCGCCAGCAATGCATCCAACTCATACATTGGATTCCATTTACGCATACCACATGCTGCAAATGTGCTGTTGACCATGTCACGAAAAACATCTAGAGCTTCTCCCTGCTCATATCTGCTCTCTTTTTGCTCGATCGAACTTTGATATTGCTTTTGTGCAACATACAGTATCATCGGCAGAAAATCCTCGCGCTGAATGAGCTGGCATCTTCGATGATGTTCTTTGCTGAATTTCTCGACCCAGACCTTAGCCTCCAAGACCGTCTCCGCATAATAACTATCCTTCGTGTAATCTGCAATAAATCGACCGATCCATTCCGGGCAAGCCTCCTTTGACTCCATATCGGAAAGTACATTCAGCGCAATATTGGTGCGTATTTCCCGCTCTTTCTGTAAAGGAGTATTTAGCATATCCGACAAATGTTTGGACGTTAATTCCGGCAGGGGTGATTGCTTTACCTCATTTGAAAACAGTTCAATGATCGTAGAATTATACGCCTTCTTAGAATTGACCATATGATTCAATTCGTGAAGCATTTCCAATACATCATTGTTTACATCTTTTTTCTTGCGTCTGGCTCCGGCGATATATTTCTCGATCAACTGATACTCCTTTTCAGATTCCGCAGAACATTTCATCCTGATCCATGTTGCAAAATCTGTCTCGCGGATCAGATTATCCAGGCTGCGTTTTGCATCCTCTCTGATCACGTCTATTATCATATATTTGTAAGTATTCAGATAGTCTAGAGTTGTCAGACTATATCCCTTGAAAAATTGGCTGTTTTCCCGCATCCACTTCATGAATGCCTCTTTGCTGCTGTTTTTATGATAGGCAAACTCCTGCATGAGCTGATTCGTACTATGCGTATGTATTAATTGCGTCTGCGTTTGGAACGATTTCTCATAGTCATCGATCATCTTAAGTGCCTGTTCATAAGAATAATGATGATCCAAACAATATAAAAAGATAACTTCTCTGTAATCATTATACTGTGCCGCCGGCTGACCAATTCCTTCCTGCAGAAAATGATTCAACCGCTGCACACTAAATCCCAAACAAAAGCTGATCATGTATGCCTGAGCTCGATTTGGCGTAGCCATGCCATTGATCCCAAACCACCGGCGCATTGTTGGTCTGGAAGCCGGATATGGTTCGGTCAGCTTATTCATCATAATGCGGAATGCCTTTTTACGGTCTGCTTCTTCCTTCCCCTCCACACCCATGAGTTCCATCATATACCAACTACTCTCCCGGTGCTTTTTCTTCAGGATATCTTTTACTTCCGCATAAAATTTCTTTTTTGATTCATCGCGTCTTGTTGTATTCATGCCGTACGTTCTCCATTTCTTCTTACTGTCTTTATTCATTAAGGAATGACACCAACAAACTTTTTCTTAGATTTGGAAGGTTTCTTCGTCGCTGTTACAGTTCTCTGTGGAGATACTGTTTTCTTGGATCTAGCAGTGCTTTTTGGCTTAACAGTCCGCTTCGGTTTCGCTGACTTTTTTGGTTTCGTGGTGCGCTTTGGCTTTGCCGTTTTCTTTGGCGTCACTGTCTGCTTTGCATCCGCTGTCTGCTGCGGATCCCCCACTGTCGATGTTGCGGGATTGTTCTTCTGTGCCCCTGCGGAAGCTTTCGCATTCGTCTCATCCGCATGATCGGTACTAATCGCCTGTCCGGAAGCAGTCTTTGATTCTGTCATGCCTGGTGTGCCTGACGCCACAGGTGATCCAATGGCTGACAATTTGCCGCCCGTTGTCAAAAGCGCACAGACAGCTAACACTCCTGCCAACACCACTGCGCCCCCTGCCAACAGTACGCGTTTGCTCTTGTGCTGAAAATACAATACCACTCGCTGCACCCAGCCTCTCGATTCATACAGTGCCGCTTCTAATGATTCCATGCTTTGAAATCTGCGATTTGCTTTGACCGCCATGCCTCGCATGATCGCATCCTCTTCTGTCGCAGACAATCGAATATGTGGCATATCCCGCAACAGCTTGATGTCATCATGGATCATTCGCTCAATCGACTCGTTTGGCACGATCCCTGTCAACATAAAATACATTGTCGCACACAAAGAATACACGTCAGACCAAGCTCCCCAATTACCTCTGCCGCGATACTGCTCCTCCGGCGTATATCCGCGCTTAAATAACACCGTCATGCTCTGTGTCATAGTCTGACGTTCTGCTCTGGCTGACCCAAAATCAATTAAGACTAACTCTTCCTTTTGATTGACTAATATATTATCCGGGCTGATATCTCTATGAATGATCCCTGTCTTATGGATCGCAGATAATGCTTTGATCACCGGATGTATCATTTGGAGTACACGCTCTCCGGCAATCGGACCGTGCTCTTTGATATATTCTTTTAGCGTGATCCCGTCTACATATTCCATAACCAAATAAGCTGTTCCATTCGCATAAAAGAAATTAATAACAGAAACCACGCCGGCGATGCCGTGAAACTTTGCTAAGATCTTTGCCTCATTATAAAATTTTTCCAGACCATTCTTGTAACTTTCGTCCTCGTCCCCGGCATACACATATACCGTGTTTCCCGTATCACTTTCCTCTTCCAACATATCTCTGCTCACATGATTGATCGGAAAATATTCTTTAATCGCTACAATCTGGTCGAGAAGCATATCCCTGCCAATATATGTAATTCCAAAGCTCCCCTCACCGAGAACTCTGCCTATCAAATATCGTTCTTTTAATATACTCCCCAGACGAATGCAACGTGGTGCTCTATCATAACTTTCCAGAGAAAACCCACACAGTGGACAAGTTGATCTTTTGTCTTTTCCCTTGGGAAAGGCTTTCATGCACCCCATGCAGTATGTCATTCGTTCTGTCGTCATACGCTGTCCATCCTTGTTATTCATTACTTATGCTTACACATTTAAGAATAGTATATCACAAACTTAATATACATTAATTTTTTTCCGTTTTTTTCATTCTTCATCGTATCGACACTTTCGCAACATTAGAATACACACTTTTTACTTTTTTTCCTCGCACTTTTCGATAGGTCTTCACCCGAAAATAATATGTTTGTCTGCGACTGCTGCAGCGTATACGAAAACGACGGCGATTTTTTCGGATCGAACTGGATGTTAACGGCAGTCTCTTCCAACCTCTTTTTTTCATGCGGTAATAAATTATAACATTTGTGCCCTTGTATTTACACAATCGCAGCGAAATATAGCGGATCGCGCCGACCCGTCCTGCACCTGCTTTGATCTTTGGACGTATCATATTATTGGCAGCCTTTTGTCTGGATGTCGTCATCTTTTTGGATACTGCATTTTTCTTTGGTTTTGATTTCGCTGTCGCACGTGGTTTCACGGTTGGTCTGACCGTTGCAATCGGAATTATCCCCGTTGAAGCATCAATGTCCTCTTGCGTGATCGTATCATTTGCTACCTTTTTACCCGTCATCGGATCCCGATATGTTCCGTTTTTCAGATCATTGAGCGCCGCCTTGAGACCGGTGATCGTAAACGTGATCTCTATGCTGTCCATCGGTACCGCAATATTGCCATATCTGGCAGCCGCATATAACGGTCCGCAAGTTTCCCAGCAACATGTCAATGCATAACAGGCAGCGTCCTCGTTTTCCAATAAAACCGGAGTAAGTCCTTGTTCTACCGTCACACCATCTACTTTCAGAGAGACATTAGAAATGTTAACTCCGGAATAGATTCCTGTCCCATTTTTCTCTGTCTTCACAGACAGATCCGTTGCGATCTGCAGTATATTATACTTTTGAGACGCGCTTAAATTAATTCCACTAATGCCAACCGTATACTCACCATCCCGGTTAATAAACACATCTTTCACGGTTGTCGTTGCCGCATCCACTTCCTTACCATTTGCTCGAATATATGAATAACTGGATAGGTAGGTGTCTTTGGTAAAACTACTGCGATAATCCCAAGTCGAATCCATCTGGTAGGATACATAGGCGTGTATGCCTTTCTGCGCCCAAAGCTCGTGATCGATATACGGTGCCGGCGTTGCCGTTGGCTTCTCGTGCGCGTTCCCATTCGCATTTCCATTTCCATTCGTATTGGTATTCTTTGAAACGTCGGATACCGTAAACGCCACCTCGATGACAGAGCCGGCGCCTAACGTCAGTATCTTTTCGCTGAACAGATCGATCATATCCCATTCATTAAAACCATATGACGTATACTCTTCTCGATAATTGTTGCAATAATCAGCAACATAATAATGATATGCCAAATACGGATTTAGAATCGTTGCTGCGTAATTTTTTTCTTCATCCGAATCACGATATCCCCATAAACTTCCCGGGTGCAACAGTTTTCCATTAGAAAAAGAATACTCGTTCTTCTGTGTACCGTCCGCAGATGTGATCGTCATACCGGTAACGTCTACTTTCATCTTGCTTCCCGAATACAGATTGGTATCCAGCCAGATCATCTTCATTCCATCATCCAATGCTGTCGTGTAAGAAATGGTATAATCTCCCTCTTTTGTGATCTGCATCACATCTGTAGTTGTAAAATCTGCAAAGATCACCTCATCCCAATTCTCTGACACATAACTGATCCCTAC
>ERZ780151.1754-NODE-1754-length-14502-cov-3.339309_pt1 | contig 14502 bp, 13 predicted proteins | sample MGYA00510983_ERZ780151 | MGnify/ENA primary metagenome ERZ780151 (study PRJEB29588, sample SAMEA2144623) | human gut metagenome | biome: human gut; feature: human-associated habitat; material: faeces | place: Denmark | collected 2008/2010 ... | reverse complement strand
GACCGGCATCAAGGAAGGACGGTATCGCAGAGCCGTCCCGCTGCAAGCGCTTGCCATGCGGTGTCTGAAAATGGAGTAAAGCATGACGGCGCAACGGCGAAGACTTGCGACTCCATGCGCAACGGAATGGCAGGACACGGCATGGCAGGAAAAAGTAGGGAAGGGTGGGAAAAAGCCTGGCGTGGGACGGAGTTATCTGTTGCCTTTGTTCCTTGAACGCACGGCAAGAATAGTCTGTACAGCTACCGACAAGAGGATGAGTGCGATGCCGCCCCAGAAGGCTAAAGAGAGTTCACCCGCCTCGCCAAAGAGCAACATGGCCAGCGTGATGGTGTAGATGGGCTCGAGGTTATAACTCAAGTTGACGGTGAAGGCTGAGATGGAACGGAGCGACTGCAATTGGAGCAGGAACGGTCCGATGGTGAACAGTGATGCGAAGACAAGCAGGGCTATCAGGTCGTGACTTTGCGGTACGACGACAGCCTGGGGTACTGCCAAGCCATAGACGAGGATGGCAATGGCAAGTATAATGCCACCACCCGTAAGCTCATAGAGCAGCATCGTACTGCTGGCGCGTCCCGTAGTGCCCTGTACCCGTTTGCTGAGTACGGAGAAGAACGAATAGAGCAGGGATGAGAGACAGCCCACGGCGATGCCGGCACGATAGCGGACGTCGAATCCGAAGATGAGCATGATGCCACAGACGGTCAGCAGACTGAGCAGGAGCTCGCGCCATGAGGGACGGTGCCGTCCGATGATGGGTTCAATGATGGCGGTGAAGAATCCCACGAGAGCAAAGCACACTGCACCGATGGACACGTTGGCCATCTTGATGCTGCCGTAATAGCACACCCAGTGAACGGCCAACAGTACGCCGCAGCCCATCATCATGGCTACCTGACGCCACGGCAGACGGTGGAGCCGGTGCTGCACACCCATGACAAAAGCGAGGAGCAGGGCGGAGAACAATACGCGATAGAATACCAGCGGCAGTTCGCTGATGGTGATGATCTTGCCAAACAAGCCCGTAGCTCCTGCCAGCAGAATGGAGGCATGCAGACGCAGATATGAATGTTTCATAGATGCAAAGGTACAACAAAATGTGGATAAGCACATATTTATTAAGTAATGTATTGGTCGTTTCAAGGAAATTGATTATTTTTGCACCGATAAAAAGCGAAAGTATAACCCAAAGAACATAAAACAATTCATATTATTCACCAACAACATTTTCACGTTATGAAACATTTGAACAAGATTCGTGTTTTCACATTCGTCCTCATGCTGATGGCCGGAGGATTATGCTCAACCGCCAAGGCGCAGGCCGCCGAAATCGTTGAACCTGACACAACGGCTGCTGACCTGATGTATTTAGTCGCTGCTGACAACAGCCTGAAGGCACTGCCTATGGAAGACGGCAAGATGGAGAAGCACAAGAACAAGTTCGGCAAGCTTGCCTCCATCGTGAGTACTGCCGCCAGTGCCGCCGGTGCCTTGGGAGGTATCGGGATGATTGCAGGAGCAGGGAGCTCTTCCTTGGGAGCCGTAGTAGCTGGTGCCCAGGTGATGGGAGCGGCTGCCAATGTGAGCAGTCTCGCCGACGCCGCCAACACGTTAGCAGGAGCCGAGGGCATGGACTTCACCTTCAGCGGTTCTTCATCTGCCTTGAAGTGCAGGCATGAGGGTAAGGACGTGAAGGTGCTGATTAATCTCAGGGCAGAGAAACGGGAGGACGGCATGGCACTGTTCAAGGTCGTGAGATTCGCCTCGTCGAAGAAAGACCGCCGGCTGCAGTGGTTCCAGACAAAGGCGGCACTCATCAACACCGCAGACTCGGAGAAGGCTGACAAGGCTGGCTATCTGTCGTTCGGGTATCAGAACTTCGGAGACCACAGCTCCATCATCACAATCCCTGCAGCACGGCTGACACCGGGCGATTACGGGGTGTTCTACCTCGGTAATATGATCTCCCCGACGCTCTCCAGTATCTGTTATACGTTCTCTGTAGAGTAGTTTTTGTAGCGTAAAGAGAGGGCGCTACAAGGTGTATCGTTTTATAAATGGTTGATAATCAAATAAATTTCTCACAACAGCCATAAGTGCTACAACGATACAAGGAAAAATCGCACTCTTATACCATACACATATAATAAATCAGCCACCTGTGAGGTTAATCCCACGGGTGGCTGGTTTCGTTTATTGTCTATTTGTCTTTAGCGTCATCCTTCGCCTTGGGCTTTTCATAGACCATGTTACCCTCAAAGTTGAGCGTTCCCGGCTGCACATCATGCTTCTGGATGTAACGGTTGGTTGTGGAGATGTCCCTGTGGCGTGCCTGATCACGGGCAACGACAACGCCCTCTGAGTTGGCAAGGTCACGGATGCCGGAATCCTTCAGAGAATAGAACTGATAGCAGTCGCTCCATTTCAGTGCGTTGCGCATCGTTTTCCAACGCTTGTTGAACTGGTCGCTGCCTACATGCTCTTTGCCCGGCTTGAAGTCGTGGCTGAAGATATAGCAGTCACTCGTGCTCTTGAAGATATCGAGGTCAAGCATCAGTTTGATGATGATTTTGTTCAGGCCAACGTCCGCATCACGATGGTTCTTGCTGAAAGTCTTGGAAACGAAGATAGTCTGATTCTTCAGGCTGATGTCTCCAATCTTCAGATTACTGAGCTCGCCAGGACGGATGAGCGTGTAGTACTGCATGAGACAAGCCAGGAGGAAGGACTTGTCATGCTCCGTGAGATACTTGGTCATCGTCTTGAGCATCTCCGGAGTGAGGTCCTTGCGGAACTTCTCCCCATTCTCTGGCATCACCTTGATCTTCTCAACAGGATTGTTAGCGATGTACTTGCGGGCAACCATGAACTCAGAGAAGCCGTAGAGCCAGCCACGATAATTGTTACGCGTTCGGGGAGAACTCTCACGGTCGAGAAAGATCCAATCGATGAAGTCGTTGCAGAAGGACTCGTCGAACTGATAAGCATACTTGAATGGGGTAGTACGGGTGGCAATATACTCTTTGAGCACATTGACCCGCGAGTGATAACTCTGCCGTGTCTTCTTGCGATCCATGCGGTCGACATAATCGAGATACCTCTCCAGGCAATCCTCGAAGAGTACATAAGCGCGTGAATTGTCGGTCTGTACCCACGGATTCCATCCTTTCATGAGCTTGCTGCTCACTACATTGATAATCTCCGTAGCGCGCCGGTTGCGTTCAGCAACACGAAATTCTGTACTGATGCTGTACTTCTTACGCCGCATCGTGTCGGTGGCAGGGTCGAGTGCATAGAAGTCGACATACCACTCTTTGCCTTTGTGGAGTTTTGGGTAGGTGTAGCCTACGAGCTTGGAAACATTACTTCCTTGAATTTTAGAGCACATTTTTTTAACATCTTTTGTCGCTGCGTTCCCAGCTATAAAAGATGCACGTCCAACAATGCTTAACAGAAGCCGTCCGTCAATCGTCCGGTCTATTTAACGCAAAATGCGCAACTTGCTGATAAACAACGAGTTACGCATTTCTGGCGGAGAGAGAGGTGCCCGAACCTAATCGGTATAACTCTCTGATATTCAGTTGACTGCAAATCACCACTTTTCTTCGTGTAGCCAGCATTCAGCTTAACTGTGAGTACTTCGTGATTATGCAATGATTACCATCATACTCTGATTTCGGGTTCAAAGATACACATTTTCTGAACCTTATCCAAATGTTTTAGCTTTTATTAGGAAAAAGACGCTATTGTGGCTACACCATTTGGTGCACGGTGCAAGCGTATATTTATATATGTCTTGCACCGTGCACCAAATGGTGTGTCAGCCAAACGTTATGGCAAATGTCTAAAGCACTAAATATGCTTTTCTATACATTACGTTAGGACTGCATCCAAGATCTCGTAAACCCCTCCTTGATTTTTTGTCGATGCCATGAGGGACAGGTATCTGCACAAAAACGCGAAGACCTTTCGGTCACGGATGTTGCCTGTCGCTTGGATTTCAACACTACCAATTACTCCACTTGATGTGTGAAGCGCGTACTTGGCATGACGTCAAGACAGTATAAGGCAAAGTTCAACGTAAAGAAATAAAAGAGATCCATAAACATCGCTATTTCTGTTTTTTCCACCTTATTCGACAAAACTTCAGAAAAAGCGGCTCTTATTCGACAAAATTTCTGTCATAAGGCTTTTCTTACTGTCCTTGTTGACTGAAACTCATGCTTAATGGAATTTCTTATTCGACAAAACTTCAGAAAAAGCGGCTCTTATTCGACAAAATTTCTGTCATAAGGCTTTTCTTACTGTCCTTGTTGACTGAAACTCATGCTTAATGGAATTTCTTATTCGACAAAACTTCAGAAAAAGCGGCTCTTATTCGACAAAATTTCTGTCATGAGGGTATTCTTACTGTCCTTATTGACTGAAACACATGATTGATGGTATTTCTTATTCGACAAAACTTCAGAAAAAGCGGCTCTTATTCGACAAAATTTCAAAATTCTTTTTGTTATCCGACGAAATTGCCTAACTTTGCAGAAAAACGAAAGTCCATGACCAATAAACTAATAACAAACAATATCACTGAGATAGTTATGGGTACTCGGGATAAAGGCAAGTCAGCAGAAATGAATTCCATGATGAAGGCTGGATTGCTGAGAAAGATTGCACCCAAGGTTTACACCACCAATATGGAGGACACACCGGAGGAAATCATAAGGCATAACATCTTTTTCATTCTCGGTCAGCTCTATCCTCAGGCGGTTATCAGCCACAGGTCAGCTTTTGAGTTGAAGCCGACGTCCGAAGGGGATATCTATCTGACTTACAATTACACGAAGAATGTTACTTTGCCCGGTATAAAGGTGCATCTGATGGAAGGACCGAAAGGAACGGAATCCGACATGCCCTTCATCGAGAATCTCTATATATCAAGTGCGGAACGCAGAACACTGGAAAACCTTCAGAAAGGACGAACGAGGGGAGGTTCTTCCAAATGCCTTCCACGTACCAGTATTGAGGACTACCTGGAGCGTATTCTGCAAGTGAACGGTGAGAAGGGCTTGAACTCTTTTCGTGACAAGGCACGTGAGATTGCCGGGAGTTTGGGCATGGAGGCCGAGTTCGAAACACTCAATACCATCATAAGTGCTTTGTTGAGCACGAAGCCGTCCAAGGTTCTCACCTCACCGGCAGCACTGGCAAGAGCCCAAGGAGAGCCATACGATGCCAACAGAATAAAGCTCTTTGGCATTCTGTTCGATGCCCTGCACAACGAGCCATTCCCTTTGATTGATGAGCCTAACGTGGAAACCTCTGCCTTCCGTAATTTTGCTTTCTTTGAAAGCTATTTCTCCAACTATATTGAAGGTACGGAGTTTGAGATTGAGGATGCCCGCCAGATTGTTGAGACGGGACAGCCTATGCCAGCCCGTAACGCCGACTCCCATGATGTGCTGGGCACCTTTCAGATTGTTGCGAGCCGCAGGGAGATGCGCCGTACTCCCTCATCGGCCGATGATCTGATAGATATTCTGCAAGACCGGCACCGCGTGATGATGGCAGCGCGGCCGGACAGAAATCCGGGAATGTTCAAGATGCAGAACAATCATGCAGGAGACACTCATTTTGTAGACTGCACATTGGTCAGAGGTACGCTGCGCAAGGGATTTGAGTATTATCAGGCATTGGAGCACCCTTTTGCCAAAGCTATGTTCATGCTTTTCATGATAAGTGAGGTGCATCCATTCACAGACGGCAACGGACGTATCTCTCGAATCATGATGAACGCTGAACTTGTAGCGGCTGACCAGTCAAAGATCATTATCCCCACTGTATTCCGGGAAGACTATCTCAATGCCTTGAGGCGTCTAACCCGCAGAAATGACCCCAGCGTGTTGCTGCATGCCATGACGCGCGTGAGAAATTTCAGTGCCAACATCACGGGCGACAATTTTGAAGAAACGCGTCATTATCTTGAAAGATGCAATGCATTCAAGGAGGGAGACGGATATATTCTGAGGTTTTAATCGGCCTGTCCTGTATCCAGCATACATCGTCTTTGGTGAATTTCTAAAGTTCTTTCTTAAGTCCGTAATGCCCGTAAGGAATAACCTATAGTGTAGTCATCCTTCAAGTGCAGGAGCTGCGCTATAGGTTTTCTATCATCTGTGGATAGTCAGGCTTACCATCAAGGAAACGATAGAGCTCATACTTGGGTGATTCGTCAAGTTTAGGCTTTCTGCGTTCAGGCCGGTATCCTCCATCTCGTACGAACTGCCAAAACTGTCTGGCAAAGGCTTCTGTCACATTCTCCACAATGATCACCATGTCGATGTCATGCGTGGCCCTGGCCCTCACAACGGTGTCAGCCATGTTCAACTCTTAGGCCGTTCCGCCTATGATAACGTAGTTTTCAGTGTAGTCCGCAAAGGCTTCGCGGAACCTTTCTAATCCATCCATGTCATTTCACTTATCAATCGTTCTACTTCTTTTTCTACCCTTGGATCATCATCATCTTTAAGAGAAATTGCAAGCGACAGTTTATCCACCCATTGCAGATGATTCTTCGATACTACAGGGTATTTCCATATTTCGATAGCAACTTGGCCATCGTAGTTGTTCTCATTCTCTATCAAGTCTGTTTTCTTCGCTTGATTATATTCATCCTTTGTCATCATCACCGTCTGTTCGTTTTCAGAGTTGAGCATCGTGTAATGAGCCAGCGCATTGATTCCGCATATTGGAGCCTCGGTTACATTCAGTCTGTCACAATAGACAAGCTTGACGACAGGTGACTGGAGATAAGGCCGTGCTTGTTTCCAGAGGTCAGATCCTTTCAGTTCAAAATGCACTACCTTATTGCGTTGCCCTTGCTGAAGTTTCTTGCAGAGTCCCAAATCTGTCAGGCAAGTTATGCCCAAAGTGACACTGGCATAAGAATAGGGAACAAGGGGGGCTATCTCACTGGCTGACAAGCCCTCTATGCTGCCGACCTCAAGATGATAAAGTAAAAGAAATTGGGCAACAGGCGTTAAGACCGTAGCTTTCTTCCTGTTTGCCGTTTTTTCTAAAGCCACCACCATGGGCAAGTACGCATATCTTTCGGACATGATGAAATACACACCTTTGTCCATCAGCCGTTGCCGCTCATAGGTGGGGCCGGGGTGAAGAATGAACACTGACGGCAATCCAGTGATTGCGGACAGCCTTCTGCCTGTAATGTCGCATTCTCTTGGCGTAGGATTGTCTCCTTTGGGCTTCACAAAAAGAAGAGACACCCCCTGATACTCGCCGTCAAAGAACCGGTAGGCTATTTTCTCACCTATGGTAAATCCTTTCAGCCCTGCCTTATGCCTTGGGCTCAGCCGTACTCTTTTCCCCAGTATGACGGTTTCTAGATTTGAATTCATTTTGCTACATTTTAATTCTAAATTAAAACATTGCAAATTTAATAATAAAATTCTATATATAAAATAGTTGCCATATATTTTTAGGATAAATTTAATTTCTGAGCATAGAGGTCTGTTTTAACAATGTAGGCTATGACAATAATACAAAAGCCTGAGTAAGGATGGTTAGGAACTAATTGATACGCTGATAATAACGAACAGCCTTTCTGTATGAAATGGTCTTTGTCCTGCATAGCTTTACAAATATTGATGGATGGGTATGAGACATTCCGTCCATGAAGTCCACAATATTATGTGTCAGCATCATTTAGTTATCACTTCAAGACTTGAAGATATACATTGATACTATAATGTTGTTTTAAGTTAAGAAAAAGATTAACCTGAATAATTCATACCGCCCTAAGACAGTTTCTCTTTTCTACATAAACAGAACTGTTGGATAAGAATCTGTTGTTTTGTCGAACTTACGTCGCCCTAAGATGCCCTCAATAACCGTTTATTTGTGTTTTCAAGGCCTAAATGATGCCCGAATTTGGTTTATGGGCATGCAGAGTCTCATGCCTTGTTCAGGCATGTCTAAGAAATCGTTTTGTCAGGGTGCGTTAAGCGGCAAGCCTTTCCAAGGCGACGGCCAGTTCTTCGCGGTGCCGGTGATGCGGTGAAAAACTAACGTGTATGAATGTCTTCTTTTCCACAATGTATACAGCACTGAGCATGATGCGTTTTATAAAGCTGTCCATTGTGAAGCTCTCTATGGCAGTGCCGTTGAAGAGCCCATGCTTCATCGTGTGTGCGACGACAAAAACCGCTGCATAGAGGAAAAGGCGGAAATAGTTGGCCCGGTATGAGTTGCATGACATACGGTCTGCCTTGAAATACTTGACGTCTTTTATCCAGAGCTCCATCTCACCGCGTTTGCAATATCTTTTGTAGATGGTTTCGGGTGAGTTGTTCCTGTTCTTCGTGACGACGAACCGTATATTGGTCCCCTTGGTGCTTACCTCGATCTTGGCTATGACGCGCTGCTCATGTTTCCAACTCTGTGCCTTGTAGTCCAGCTTGACATACCGACGTATCACAACATTGTCTTTACTGTCAGAGCCATGGAGCATCTCCAAAGCCTTCTTGAAATCATTCTCGGCACGTCTTCTTGGCTTGTCCACCATATCCAGAAGCTTTGTGTTGCCGCTCAGTCCCGTAAGATAGCGTACATACCATTTGCTCCATGCCCAGTCCATGAACTCATGGGAGCAAAAATGGCTGTCGCCACGAAGCTCAATGACAGTGTTTGGCCAGCACTCATGAAGGTACTCGACGACCCGGCGGAGAATACGCGACACATTCAGGGACTTGTTGCGTCTTCCCGGACGGAGCATGGGAAGTATCAGCTTCTTGCTCACTCCGTCAAAGATAAGCAGCGGCATATAGCAATACTCATTGTAGTAGGCGTTGAACAATGTCAGTTGCTGGGCGCCGTAAGTATTGGCGTTCGTATCATCGGCATCAAGTATTACATGGCGGGGCGGCTTGGTGAAGGACTTGACATACTGCTCTACGAACAGCTTTCCAATTTTGTACAAAGTCTTGCTGTCGACGTTGTTCTCCAGGCGTGTCATCGTTGCTTGGGAGCAGAGGTCCTCGTCTGACGGGCGACGTCCTACTGACATTTTCAATGCACTGTCACCGCGCAGCCGGTCACAATCATTGGCATCCTCATAACCGCAGAGAATCTGATTTACACGCTGACAGACCATTTCCTCATATGAATGACGGACAAGACATTGTGTCCTGTCATCGGGAATCAAACGGCCCATCTTGGAAGGAAGAGTGTCCTTCGAGGAGCGAGCAAGCAGCAAACCGCCATTGGAGGATATGTCCGGAGCATTGAAGTCTACCTTGATTTTCTTGCCAAAAACAGGTTCTGGAAAAGAAAATAATGTTTTTTGTTGCTCAACTGAATTATTTGTTGTATTTTTGCACATAGAAGCTGTATGTATTAATTTGATTTTGAACACTTTAAAGTTAATACTTTTTCTTGAATTACACAAGAAATACAGCTTCTTTTTTTGTTAATATGAATTATTCAGGTTAAAACAACATGTTTTAATTACAGAATGATGCAAAAATAAGTGCATATACTTTCCATTTTTACATTTTTTATAAATTTAATTAATGATAATGGTATCAGAATACTATCTGTAGTAATTAAGAACTTGTGGTATTCAAAAATTTATATTTACTTTGCGCCCGAATCAGAGCTACGTTAATGTTATGATTTCGCTACGTTTCAGTGAAGACCACCGTGGTTTGTCTGACTTTGGCTCTTTATGGACTCGAAGGTAATCTTACAACTATAGGCGATTGACTAACGATGTTTAATCAAAAACTTACAAATTTTTAAAAAACTGAAATGAACGAAGAGAGACATGAGGAGATCATGACTGCGATCTCAAACCTGTCAGCCCAGTTCTCAGAAATGCTGAGAGAGTTTAAGAAGAGAGGAGAACTGTACCATGAGGCTGATGATGCTACATTGACGACTAACGACCTGATTGATGTGTTGGGTGTATCCAAGGCAACGCTGAACCGTCTGCGCCAAAGAAGATTGATTCCCTTCCGGTACATCTCGGCCAACCAGGTGGTCTATCCCTACAGAGAAATTGTCAAGGAAATCATGATGGGGCGCATTACTTTCAAGGGCCTGTCGAAAATGGACGCTCTGCAGCGTCTGCAGGCCTTTCGGGAGACGATTCCCTTGCATTGCATCACTCCCAACAGCCTTGGGAACCAAGTTGAATACCGATAATGGGATTGTAGCGTATGAATTACAGAGACAGCATACTGATGAGAACCCAGAGGGGATTGGATGTATTCAACTACTACATGCCCTTCAAGGTGATACCGAAGAAGAAATTCAAAAGCCCGTTTTACAACGACACCAAGCCTTCCTGCCATGTGTATCTGGACACGAAGACCGGCTACTACCGTTATAAGGATTTTGGGGCGTCTGAATACTCCGGCGACTGCTTCTGGTTCGTCGCCACGATGTTCAACTATGACATGAAGAATGACTTCAGGCTCATTCTCTCCAAGATAGACCGGGACCTCGGACTGTGCATTTCCATGGACAGCCCAAGCTGCGGGAATGATGCAAAGGCTGTTCCTCCCAGAAAGCCACAGCCGTCCAGTCCGGAACCGGCAAAAGCTTCGGCCGCCAGCAGAAACGTAACCAAGAAGGCGAAAGTGACGGAAAAGGATTTCAGCGAGGCGGAACTGGGCTATTGGGCGAAATATGGCATCGGCAAGGAGACGCTCAGCCGTTTCCATGTCACGAGCGTTGTACGATACTCAAGTGTCAACGACGAGGGAAGGCCTTACTCCTTTGTATCTTCTGAACGCGAGCCGATGTTCGCTTACCATGTGGGCAGCAGCATAAAGGTGTACCGGCCGTTCAGCAAGCCCCGGTTCCTGTACGCAAGTTCCTCGGGCTCGGATTACATATTCGGAATGGAGCAGCTGCCGCCAAGGGACAATATCGTGTTCATAACGGGTGGGGAGAAGGATGTCATGAGTCTGGCGGCGCATGGCTTCAACGCTATCACTTTCAACAGTGAGACGGCAAAGGTGCCGAAGACCATACTGGAGAGTCTCAAAAGACGGTTCAAGCACATCGTGCTCCTCTACGACATGGACGAGACGGGAGTGAAGTACTCCCGGGAAGTTCAGATGACTAACGCGGATCTTGGACTTCTCAGGATGGAGCTGCCCCTGAGTGGCGCAAAGGACAGCAAGGATGTGTCTGACTTCTTTGCAAGTGACGGGACGACCGAGGAGATCAACAGTCTGTTCATGTCCATCATCAAGGAGAAGCATGAGCAGACGGCCAGCTTGCTGAAATGCTGTGAGCTTGACTACGACAATCCGCCGGAACTGTCCAGGATGGTGGTGGGGGTTAACGGCGTGCCGATAGGAAGCTGCGGTAATCTGCTTTGCGTGACGGGAGGAGAGGGCGTAGGGAAAAGCCACTACATCTCTTCCATCATTGCGGGAGCATTGTCGAAGGATGAGTTGGACAAGGACATGACACTTGGACTGGATATTGCAAAGAACAGGCATCAGAAGGCCGTTCTGCTGTTTGACACGGAACAGTCAGAGGCTCAGCTATACAAGAACGTATCCATGATATTGAAAAGAAGCGGATTTGACTCCAAGCCGGAGCATTTTCACCCGGTCTACATGACGGCCATGTCCCGGAACGAGCGGCTGACGCTGATCAGGGATGCGCTTGACTTGCTGTATTATCGGCATAAGGGCATCCAGATCGTAGTGATAGACGGTGTCGCGGATCTTGTCAGGTCTGCCAACGATGAGCAGGAGAGCATCAGTATAGTGGATGATCTCTACAAACTGGCAGACATCTACAATACCTGTATTGTCTGCGTGCTGCACTTCGTGCCGAACGGTTTCAAGCTGCGAGGTCATCTTGGCTCGGAACTGCAGCGGAAGTCATCGGGCATTCTGTCTATAGAAAAAGATGAGATTGGCAACTTCTCGGTGGTAAAGGCGATGAAGGTACGTGATGGAAGTCCGCTTGATGTTCCACTGATGAAATTCGGATGGGACAAGGAGAAGGACATGTTCGTCTACCTGGGTGAGAAGTCCAAGGATGAGAAAGAGAAGTGGAAGGAAACGGAATTGAAGGAGGTGGCAAAAAGTATCTTCAAACTGGAGGGTCCCATGTCCTACGCACGGCTGGTCTCTCTAGTGATGGACAATATGGACGTGAAGGAACGGACGGCCAAGAAGTACGTCTCCATCATGAAGGAGAGAGGCATCATTACGCAAGGCGGCAATTCTAATTACAACATCGGGAAGCTATGATACAAGAGAACCATGTGGATACATTCCATGCGATTATGGATAAGCTGAGGGTAATGGAGGACAAATTGAACCGGCATTCCGAGCTGCTCAGAGATCTCAAGACTATGAATGAAAGAGACGGGTATCTTGATATTGTGGAAGTAGCACGGCTCTTCCGCGTAGAGCAGAAAACAGTATACAACTGGGTCTGCGCGGGCAAGATTCCCTCTAAGAAGCTCAACGGTAGGCTGCTCTTTCCAAGACTTCAAATCGAGAAACTCATAGATGGTAAGTAAAGTGCTGACTTTGTTTTAGTTCTTACTTATGCACATTAAGGAGCCCGGTAGCCGTCTTCAAGGGTACTGGGCTTCTCTTTAGGAATATTTGACCGTTTAAGCTTCGTTCTTTAGCACTTTTACAGCATTCAGGAACGAATAAAATTTAATACTTTACGTATTTTTGATACTTTTATATATTATTTTCTTATGAGTGGTGCCATAGCACTATTGGTGGTATTGTAGCATTATGTGCATTCGCAATTAATCCCCACTTTTGCAGACATGGACATCATTTTTTCTAAAACGCTATTGCGACTCTTGAAAGAAAGAGGTCATGGGAATGCCAAAGAATTCCTGGGTGCGACTAATAAAGATTACAGCAATTTGCTTAAATTGTTGCGGTGCGATTCTAACATGAAGTTTGAGTCCTTGGACTATGTGGCTAAATGCATGGATCTCTATCCTTATATTACCATGATTCCACGTGAGTATTTGCCGGAGGAAAGCTTCAAGCTGCTCCTTGAGAAGTACGGACTTTGTTACAATGTCAAGGAGGGGCAGGGCGCATACCTGCTGACGAATGTTGTCGAAGGCTTGAAAAATGATGGTCAGTTGGATGCCTTATCTCCTTTCCCATTATTGGCGGTAAAAGAAGTACTGGTGGATTCCCAGGTTCATGGTAACCTTGGTGAAGCCGCAGATATACTTATGGATGCGTTAATCAGGATTCACAAGATTAATCATCCAGATCGATAAATGGTCCCGTTATCATAGTCAGGGCAATCTACTATCAGGCTTTCCCGTTCTCATGTTCAAAGTATTTCCAACGCATATCTTTTTATAGTAATGCCCTAATCAAATATGAAGGTCAGTGCGGAAAGTAAAAGACATAAGGTTATTGCCTGCTGTGGTTAACATGATAATGTGGGGAGGGGAGCAGAGTCTCATTCCTCTATGCAGTAATAGGTATGCCATCTTTATGTCCCCCATCAAGATGGCATGCCAAGGGATGTGTATGCTTACTATTTTCATCTTTACAGGCAAAACGACAAAAGACTTCGTCACAATGTATAAGCTTCCTTATACTATTGCGATAAGAAGTCTTGTCTATATCTGCATCCAACTGAAGCATAACTTTTTTCGTCTGTTTCAATTTTTCCTGTCCTTGCCTTATGTTTCCCACCCATTCCCATTCGTTCCTTGTAGTGCGCGGTTCTACACTTGTTCTATGTAAGGAGGTTTGTTTCAGACATTTGCGGCGTTCTTTTCTTTTGCTTAACTTTGCCGTAAATCCATGGAGATGACGGTCATTGAACGACCTGGACTGTCAAAATGGATGAAACTTTAATTTATACTTCTATATGAAAAGAAACCGCATTGTTGTATTTGTCAACCGAAAGGTTGAAATTGAAATGGAGACACGCTGTGTCCTCAGCATTTTTCCACTTGGAAAGGGTAAGATTATCGTGTCTGGTCATATACGTCAAGTAACAATTATCACCAAGAGACGGGGTGGTAGAAGGAAACGTGCAACCAACAAGTCGGCTGGCATTCTGTTCATCGAGAAAGACGTTAATCCGGCATTCTCTGTAGTCAAGTGCATCAAGGTGTGGGACGGCAGTCCGCTTGATATTCCAATGATTTCATTCGGATGTGACAAGAAGGTGGACCGGTTCGTCTATATGGATGTGAAGTGCAAGGAGGACAAGAAGCTGAAATCCACTGACTCCAAGAACAACTCAGCAAGCATCTTCGAGAAAGTGAACTTACTTGCATTCTGCGAGCTTGCAGATGCCATTGCCAACATGAAGGAAGTCAAGCTAAGGACTGGCAATGAGAACATCCGTTACATGAGGGAAAAAGCAATTATAAAGCAGCTGTCTGACCTATCCTGTCAGCTCAAGAAACTTTAAGCCGATGCCGTGACACCGGCAGGGCAGGTTACCTGC
>ERZ780151.1732-NODE-1732-length-14715-cov-6.822578_pt1 | contig 14715 bp, 9 predicted proteins | sample MGYA00510983_ERZ780151 | MGnify/ENA primary metagenome ERZ780151 (study PRJEB29588, sample SAMEA2144623) | human gut metagenome | biome: human gut; feature: human-associated habitat; material: faeces | place: Denmark | collected 2008/2010 ... | reverse complement strand
GATTTTATCTGCCAGAATGCGTTCCGGATAATGACCCGTTCTTTCGAAATACCGCTCAACGGCTGCGATGAGAACATCACTTTCGTTATAAGCATCAAAAGACATCTTTTCTATCCGGGCCATTCTCTTTTCATCAAGGCTGAGATCCATTTTTCTGGATCAGAAGAGAGCCAAGTGCCATACGGAGAGGTTTTTCTGGCATTCCGGTTTTACTCGGAAACAGTTTTGCATACTTTTCCTCAATAGTGTCCCACGGAATCGTTTCCGATTTCTTAACCCAGCGGTTTTCCGGATCCATCTTGAACCCGACGGGCTGATTGAAATTTGCAGGTCAAGCTGACGATATCGTTCGAATTTATACATGAGTTTTCCCCCAAATGCAAGGTTTTTATAGCAATTTATATATTTTCTCTGCATTCCTTATACTACTCTTGAGTGGAAAACTCAGTATTTTCAAGGGATTTATGCGGATTTTTTGTTATTGAGCAACCATTAAGTAGCGAAGAAGGGGAAGAAGAGAAAAGGCGTTAACGTCTCCTCTTTTACCTGATAACTCTTAATTATCGTTACCATATTAAAAAATGAACCTAGATTATTCACGGATCAGCCGTGAATAATCTAGGTTCATTTTAAAGTGATGTCTCCATACAACATACTCTAAGACATCAAAAGTGGCAGAATCCAAGTAAAATCAATGGATTCTGCCACTATACTTTTCTTTAAGTGTCAAAGATGGGATTATAGCATAGCAAAAAGTAAAAAAGCAAACATATATTCCAAAAATATGTTCGATTTTTAACTTGACAGAAGAATGCATGTTCGATATAATACAAGCAGAAAGAACAAATGTTCCCGAACAGATTTTCTTATGTGAGGTGTGTTATGAGAGTACAGAAGAGTGTATACCATATGACGGACAGAGAGTTAAGATTATATAAGAGACAGTTAAGAAGGAGGATGCAGATGCAGCGCAGGATCCTTACCATGATTGCTACGGTCTGTGTGATTATTTTCTGTGCGGTATCCTATCAGGGAATCCGTTCTCTGGCAAGCTCCGGGGAAGAACAGTTAAAGTTCAAATACTATACTCAGGTGACGCTAGCTTACGGAGAGACCTTATGGGATCTGTCCGAGGATTATATTGATTATGAAGAGTATAAGGATAAGAAGGAATATATAGATGAGGTACAGAGCATCAACCATCTGGCGGAAGAGGACAGCATCCGCACCGGACAGACGTTGATCGTACCTTATTATTCTTATGAGTTTGTGAAGTGATAAGAAAGAGTGTGATAAATGGAAATTTAGCGAAATATCCCCGTAGCCCTTGGCAGGGTATAAGAAACGCGGCACGCTCGTACTTTAGTACGATGCGCTCCTGTCGCAGAGCGTAGCGGTACATAAGCGAGGAAAGTACCCTCGCAATGCGTCCTTTGGGACGCTATGGTACCGACGTCTGCTTACGGTCTGCTTATTCTTATACCCAGCGGGGCTACTGTTTTACATAAAAAGGCCTATTATCTTTTAATTTATGAAAAAATAATCGATAATTTGAAAAATAAAGTTATAAAATATTTGTTATCTGCTTAAAATATGAAATTTATAAATGTGAAGCTGCAAAATACTATCGTTTTTTTCATAAAATCAGTCCTTTAAGGTAAGCGATGAATAACATACCATTCCAAATTTAATTGAAGATTTTGGATAATACAGTCAATAAACAGTAAACGACTACTTTAGCTAACAGGAGGAGCAGCTTATGCGTAATAAGAGAAGAACAGACGAAGAATGGCTGTCATTGATCCAGCAATGTCGCAGCAGTGGATTTTCTGACCGTGTCTGGTATTCGTATTTTTTAGTACAATGCCGGACTCATTTTTTTGTTATCTAAAAATAGAAAAAGAGCATTTTCATACTTTAATTGGTTAAAATTCACAAAAAATCAGACAATATTTCAGAATTTATTATGTATGGAATAATACAAAAATTTAGAATACAATAAAATAACGAAAAAAAACGAATACATGTGAAAAGGGAAAAGAATAGAATCACATGTAAGCAAAGGAGGAAAAGGAGAGGGAATGATGGGAAAGTTGTTAAGGAGCTTTCAAAAAAGACAAAGTATTGCAAGCAGAATTCGATGTTTTCTGTTAGCGCTTGCAATGGTAGTAACTATGGTTCCGGCATTTGGTGGCGGAAGCAGAACTGTACAGGCGGCACAGGAGGAGCAGAATCTGACGATTCACTTTATGATGCCGTCAAATTGGGGTTGGAAAACGCCAGCGGTACAGTTCTGGGGTGGCACTTATGCGGTAAGTGGAAATACCGTAAGTGGAAATGCCAATACCGAGAATGCAGATGGAACTGAGATACCAGGCTGGGATGGAGCCAAAGGCTTTTTTATGAGCCAAGGAAAGTCTGTAGGTAGTAATACAACGGAGTATACACTTAGCGTGAAGGGTACTTTTACTGGATTTCAGTTTTTGGACTTTGGTAATACAAAGAACACAGTGAATCCAGCATATGATAGAAAGTTATCACAATATACGGCAGCTACTCCGACAGATGTATATTATATTCTAAAAGATGGAACATGGGCATATTATCTGGACGCGGACGGAAAAACAGTTGTTCCGGATCTGCAAACACCAGAATATGTTCGTACCATCCGTATTTACTTTGAGAAACCAGCTGGATGGACGACGCCAGTTATTAATAGCTGGGGAGAGAATATTAAGATTACAAATGGTGACATCGGAAATGCAACTGTCTGGGTAAATCAGGAGAAACCTAAATTAGCATATGACGAAAAGAGTAAATTGTATTATGTTGATCTGCAGTGTAATTTTATCAACGGATTTCAATTTGTAAATGCAGAGGATTCTACAGAATACAAATTTGCAAATGATGATGTGACAGCAGCCATCAACGCGATAAAAACAGATACCTCAATCTATTATTTAAGTGATGGTAATGGTGGCATGAAATGGTATAAAGATGCCAATAAATCCGAAACCATGATCGAATACAAAGAGGCAGGTTATAAAAGTCCGGAGGTAGTTGGACGAAATGTAACATTCCGTGTTCCAGCAGCCAAAGCCGGAAATGCAGAGGCAGTTACGGTTCCGGGAGGAATGAATGGTTGGAAACAGGATTCATCTGATTGGGAACTGAAAAAAGATGAGACAGCAGGTATGTGGTCTGGAACATTTACCATTGCACCCGGAAAATATGAATACAAATTTGCATTAAATAAAACCTGGGATGTATCGTTTTCAGATCCGGCAAATAACAGGGTAAGTGGAACAAACAGTGTTTTGATCGTTCCGGGACTGGTTGATGGAGAAGCGAACGCTACAAAAGCAAACGAGACAGCACTTCCGGAAATACTGACATTATGGAACGAAGATGGAACAAGCAGTGAAACGGCAGTTACCTACAGTTTAAAAACACCGGATCAAAACATTACATTAAACGGAAACAAAATTAAAATTGGAAACGGCTATACAGGACAGAACGTAGAACTGACTGCAGAAGCAGAGAATGGACAGACTTCTGATTTTGTGGTTCATGTAAAGGAAAAAAATTATACTTATACCATTTATTATTACGATTTTGACAAGACGCATATGTCAAAAGATGCATCTGACTTATGGATTTGGGAGAAAAATGGTGCTGTAGCGACAAAAGGAACATCTTTTGCTAAGACAGAAACACTTTCGGATGGAAATGAATGGCTGCGTGCAGAAGTAACACTTCCGTATAAAGACCTTCAGATTATCCCAAGATCAAAAGGCGAGTGGAAATGGCAGAAGGACACGATTTCTTATAGCAACAGCGCAGGAACAGAAAATGTAACACTTTATATTGTATCCAATAGTAAACAGGCATACACAGAGATTCCAGAGCTGGTAGCACCGAGATCCCGCTACGTCATGATCGAGTACGACAGACCGGCGAAGGACTATACCGGCTGGAACATTTATACTTGGAACAGCGGATTTGGTTCGGATGTATCGGTAAATTTTGCAGATATTAATGGAAAAATGGTGGCAAAAATTCCGGTAAAAGATTCAACAGCAGATTTGAGCTTGTCTTTCTGTATGAGACAAAGAATTGCTGACGATGAGTGGGCAAACAAAGATGGTGGCGACCATTATGTGACGATCCCGGCAGACCAGTCAGTGGTAAAAGCCGTGTTCACACAGGGAGAAGGAATCACACGAGTATTGCCATATAACACAGGTTTTGAGCGGGATGGAGCAAATAATGCAATCCATTTTTACTACAGAAATGATGAACTTGCAGCAGAAAATAACCTTGCTTCTTTCGCAGGAAAGGTAAGCATTGTGATCAACGGACAGAATTATGCAATGACTTATGACGCAGACACTGACCGTTTTGTATACAATCTTACAGATGTTTCCACTGGCGATTACTATTACTATTATGTAGTAAACGGAAAAGAGGAATTAGATGCATTCAATAAAGTGACTGAAAAAGATAACAGCGGAAAAGAATGTAATGTATGCCATTTCAAAAAAGCGAATGTGGCATTGGAGGCTTCTTTATCACAGTCTGTCATGGATTACAATGATAACAATGTTTTATCTGTAAAAATAAATGCAAAAGACGGAGAAGGTCTTGAAGCTTCTGAAATAGCTGCAATCACGGCAGATTTGAGTGAATTAGGATTAAGCAGAGGATTTGCGATTGATCCGACACTCATGGAAGGAACAATTTCCTGTCTGAATACGGTAGCAGCAGGAGAAAAAACGATTCCTGTTACAGTGAAAGATATTTACGGAAATGTATACACAACAGATACAAAAGTGAATGTCACAGAGCGTGTGAAAAAAGCAGGGGATTTTGACTGGGATGAGGCAGTGATTTATTTTACGGTTACTGACCGTTTCTTTGACGGAGATGCAGGCAATAATGATGCATATGGAGTTGGAGATTATAATACAGGCAAAAAAGGCGGTTCCAGCTATCACGGTGGAGATTTTGCCGGATTAAACCAGAAACTGGATTACTTAAAAGACCTTGGCGTGAACACGATCTGGATCACACCAATCGTGGAAAATATTACAAAGGATCAGCATGATAATGAGACAGATACCGCTACCTATGGCTATCATGGTTACTGGGCAAGTGATTTCACAAAGTTAAATAAGCATCTTGGAACAGAGGAACAGTTCAAAGCATTATTAGAAGCGGCTCACAGCAAAGGCATGAAGATAATGGTCGATGTTGTATTGAACCATGCAGGATATGAAACCGAAGGTTACTTCAACAATATTTTAAGGGATGCCGATGGTAAACCAATATCTATGATCCGCGATGATAGTAATACGATCGGTGGTGATGATAAATATGATTCATTGTCAGATCTTCCTGATTTTGTAACAGAAAACAAAGCAGTGACAGATCAGCTTGTCGCATGGCAGACCGGGTGGATGTCAAATTACAGCATTGACTACTATCGTGTGGATACTGTAAAACATGTAGAGACAACGACATGGGCAGCATTTAAAAATTCCCTGACCAAAGTAAATCCTGATTTTAAAATGATAGGAGAGTATTCCGGTGCAGGATATGCCAACAATGCAGGAGAATTAGGAACCGGAACGATGGATGCACTTCTTGATTTTGATTTCAACGATTTTGCACAGAAGTTTGTGACAGGTAATATTTCCAGCGTGGAAAATTCACTGCAGAAGAGAAACAGTGCGATCAACAACACCGCTACTATGGGAAGCTTTTTGAGCAGCCATGATGAGGACACACTGCAGTATAAACTTGTAAGCGAGAGCAAAATCAGCGAAGAAGAAGCTTACAACCTGATGAAAGTGGCAGCAACCCTTCAGATCACAGCAAAAGGTCAGCCGGTTATTTATTACGGTGAGGAAATTGGACAGGGTGGAGCAAACAACTGGCCGCTTCAGACGAATCGCCGTGATTTTGACTGGACAGAGTTAGAAAAACAGAAAGCAGACAGCAGCAGCATTTATAATCATTACAAGACAATGATCGCAATCCGTAATGCATATACAGATGTATTTGCAAGAGGAAACAGAAGTACAGTGGCAGCTTCTGATGCAGAGGGGTACGAAGTGATCAGCAGAAGCTATGGTACAGATACTTTATATGTTGGAATGAATGTCAAAGAGACAGCAAAAGAGGTTGTAATTCCGGTAATAGCAAAAGCAGGAACGATTCTTACAAATCTTTATGATGGAAAAAATTACACAGTATCCGCAGACCAGAAAGTATCGGTTACCATTCCGGCAGCAAAGGAAGGTGGAACAATCGTCCTTACAGAACAGAAGAACACAGTTGATAGTAAGCCTGAAAATAATAATAGCAATGATAATGGCTCTGACAGTGCAGGCACTTCTTCTACTCCGGAGACTGTGAACTGGAATGAAGTAAGCAGTTCTGTACAGGATAAGGTTACAGAAATTGCACAGAATCCTGCGATTGCAACGGTTAACATGAACGTGGTATGTACCGGTGAGGTACAGGTTCCGCAGAAGGTACTGAATACCATTAAGGGTACCAATGTAACGGTTGCATTCCATAGCGGAAATGGTGTAGCAATGAGTATCAGTGGTCAGGATCTGAAGAATAAAGATCTGTCTAAGATTCAGAACATTGACCTGACAGTGGATCAGACGAGCAACATTATTCCTGCAAATGTTGTAGCTGCTAAGACATCTGCACATACAAGACAACTGGCGATTAAGGATACCGGCAGCTTTGGCGTGAATGTGAATATTCATGTAAATGTAGGTAAGGAAAATGCAGGCAAGACTGCAAATCTGTACCGCTACAATGCAGAAAAGGGCCGCCTGGAGTACTGTGGATCCTTCACCGTAACTTCTAACGGACAGTCCATGTTTGCGTTAAAGCGAGGTGGTAATTATCTGGTAACAGTAACGGAGCGCAGACCGTCCGAAAGCGTATGGTTTGCAGAAGGTAATTACATAGTTAAGGCAGGAGATACGCTTTCCAAGATTGCACAGAGGAATCATATGACCCTGACAGAGTTGCTTCGCAGAAACGCACAGATCACGAACCGGAATTTGATCAAGGTGGGTCAGAGATTGAATCTGAACTAAGACGCGGGCACAATAAAAAGAGAAAAAGTATAAGACGGGAAATTGAAAACGAAAATAAAAACGAATGGTTTGGGAGGACCATTCGTTTTTATTTTTCCGCCCAATCGCATAGCTTTTGGCTTTTCGCTCCGCCCGATTGAATGACAACCATTCTTCATCCGTCCTTCTCTTATTACGCATAAGTTGTTCCTCCCTAAAGTAGTAAATCACAGTGATTGACTACCTTTGATTACGAAAAGTGCAATGATGCGACAGCATCCAGATCTGAAAATAGATAAAGTAGTCATTTACTGTTTGTTTACTGTATTATCTCAGATCTGAAAGAACATTTGGAACGGTATGTTATTCTTCACTAACTCTCAAGCTAATATAAGAAGGGTGAGCTTTACAGCTCACCCTTCTTATATTTTGCAACGATATTCTGAATTCTCTCATTCGGATTTAGCAGATCGCTGATGGAAGAATCGTGGTTCAAAGTATCAATGATGTAAGCGATGTACTTACTCATATCACAGTTGATGTACCATTCTCTCTGAAGTAATTCCGGAGTCTGGTAGATCAGGTTGGTGGTCAGTACCTTATCGATGATGCCGTTTTCATAAGCCTTGTCGAACTTGTCCAGCCCGTTGGTGAAGAGACCAAAGGTGGAGAAGACGAAGATCTTATTTGCCTTGCGCTCCTTCAGAGCAGCGGCTACTTCCAGCATGCTTTCGCCGGAGGAGATCATATCATCAATGATGATCATATCCTTGCCCTCTACGCTGGTGCCCAGGAACTCATGAGCTACAATGGGATTACGACCGTTGACGATGCGGGTGTAATCTCTTCTCTTATAGAACATACCCATATCCAGACCTAAAACGTTGGCCACATAAATAGCACGTCCCATACCGCCTTCATCCGGGCTGATGACCATCATGTGGTTGGAATCTAACTGAAGATCCTTCACATTGCGGAGCAGACCTTTGATAAATTGGTATGCAGGCTGTACAGTCTCGAAACCGTGTAGAGGAATTGCATTCTGTACACGAGGATCGTGAGCATCGAAAGTGATGATGTTGTCTACACCCATGCTTACCAGCTCCTGCAGTGCCAGCGCACAGTCCAGAGACTCACGGGAAGATCTCTTGTGCTGACGGCTCTCGTACAGGAAAGGCATGATGACCGTGATACGACGGGCCTTACCACCGACTGCTGCGATGATACGCTTCAGATCCTGATAGTGATCATCGGGAGACATATGATTCTCATTACCGCACAGGGAATAAGTCATGGAGTAGTTCAGTACATCTACTAACAGGTAGAGATCGGTACCGCGGACGGATTCTAAGATCTGACCTTTTGCTTCGCCGGAACCGAAACGGGGAACCTTTGCATCCAGCAGATAGGAATCTCTCTGATAACCTGCAAATGCCAAAGATTCTTTATGCTCGCTTTCTCTCTCAGCTCTCCATTTTACAAGATACTGGTCTACCTTTTCTCCTAAGGGCTTACAGCCGGGCAGGGAAATAATGCCCAGAGAGCCGACGGGGATGGTCTCCAGATTTCTTTTTTCTTCACGATTCGCCATTGGGGTAATCCTCACTTTCTGATTCTGTATACTGTTCGGTTACAATAAAATGATTAATTGTCAGATGCATTCTGCATACGCTTTTTGCACATACGGATATCGGGACCGGTGAGCTTACACAGATCGTAATGACTGGTAATGCGGGAAAATACCCGGTCGGAATAACGGTCGCGCAATTCCTCCAGACTTAAGTTCGTGGAGATGATGGTAGCTTTTTGGCGTAGATGTCTCTCGTTCAGACAGGAGAACAGCTGGGATGCCACAAAAGTATTGGTCATCTCCGTGCCGAGGTCATCAATGATCAGCAGATCACAGTTGTAGATATCCTCGTAGAATCCGGAGAGGGCTTCCTTTGCCCTGGCGTCAAAAGTATAACGCGCAAGGGTATCAAATAACCCGGAAGCACTGAAATAGATCACGGAATGCCCGCTCTGCAGCAATTCACTGGCGATGCATCCCGACAAAAAGCTTTTGCCAGTACCTACTGTACCATAAAAGAATAAATTGTGGTAGTCTTGTTTGAAGTTTTGTACAAAATTGTGACAGACATCGACGCATTTTCGGAAATGCGCCAGATCTTCTCCCTGATAGTATTCGTAAGACAGGTTGGAAAAATTCTCGGAAGCGATCATATCCCGGATATGAGACTGTTCATAGAGAATATCCAGTTCCTGCTGATGAAAACAATGACATTTTTTGCGAAGACCATTGTCACCTTCGATATAACCGGTATCCTTACAGTCCGGGCAGGTGTAGACCGGTTCTAAATAATCGACGGGATAACCGGCCGAGACGAGCAATTCTTTTTTTCGGCGGGAAATGTCCTTCAGAGAAAGACGCAGCCTGGTAAGCGCCTCATCATCGCCGTTTAATAAAAGCTTTGCCTGGGCTACGGAGAGTTCACCAACAGATTCGTCCAGCCTGCCGTATTCTGGAAGCTTTGTATAGACCTCCCGGCGGCGCTGTTCCGTCAGATGACGATTGCGGTCCCTGGTCTGTTCATAGTCTTTCATAATGGAATTGTATTGTGCGTTAGTCAGTGACACGACATGCTCCCCTTTACCTGTAAATATTTCGGTTAATTACTTAAGATCTCTTTTTCCAGAGCGGCAAAGTCATAACTGTTCTGGGCAAATTGTGTGAAACGGTTAGAGGATGCGGCAGGAGCAGGCTTTGTGGCCTTTTTCTTCTGGTAAGTGGCATCCGCCTGTTGGATATCCGCCTTGTGATGGATTCCTGCGTCTTTCCAGCTGCTTAAGATTCCTTCAGCATACTCGAAACGATGCCTGTCCGTAGCAAGGGAACTGCGCTCACAGGCTTCCAATATAATATCGGTGCTGAAGCCGTACTCTCTGGTCCAACGATTGATGAATTCCAGTTCCTTTGCTGTGGGAGAAGTACTGCGTCCTAAGCTGTTCATGATGGAATAGACATTTTTATCGTAACGGGTAGAGAATTTTTGCGCCTGTTTTGGCGTGGTGATACCCTCCTCTGCCCAGTTGACAGCAACTTTTTCTATGTATTTGAAATCTTTCTTTCCACGTTCTACGCAGTACTGCAGCAGATAATCGATCAGATCATCCGAAAAATGCAGCACATCTGTGAAGAACAGAATCGTTTTGATCTCGGAGGGGGTCAGAGGCTTACCAATATATGCTTCTGCGATGAACAAAAGCTGGGAAGTCTCTTCTCTTTCTTTAAATTCCCGCAACTGATCCAGGGAATAGGCGGGCTTGGTATAGACAGGAGTTGCCTCCTGCGGTGTAGTCTGCACACGCTGTGCAGCAGCGCTGATCATGGAGCTTCCTGCAGTATTCTGCGCCTGTACGGAACCGGAAGTTAACAGTACATTGTGCTGGGGGGCAGGGGTGGCCTGGGCACTCAGATCACGGAGATGGATACCTACCAGAGCCTTATTCTCATCAAAGTCCAGATCCAGAATCTGCTGCTTCTCCCAATACTTCAATGCACGGATCACATCCTTTTCCGTGTGGTTGAACTTGTCCGCAATTCCGGACACACTGATGGCCTGATCCGCATTCAGCATGCGCAGCAGATAGAAATAGACCTTCAGCTGTGCGTCGTTGGCATCCTTCATATATTCATCAATAAACAGATTGGACACTACCGTCGAATCTGCATAATTATCCTTATAGAGCGCTATTCGTGCCATAACACACAATACCTTCTTTCACAAATTTCACAAATCATTCCTTTTTCAAAGTAAGACCAAGTATAGCATAAGACCTGTGAAAAAGAAATAGTCAATTTGCCGGAAAACCTTGTAAACACTGGGTTTGCGGACACACGAAGCAAAATGTGGAAACGGTGGATATTGTGGATACCTACAGACGGTGTATCGGAAAAAGCTTATATATCGGCAAATATGCGTCAAAATTCGACACGGAATTATCCACAAGGGAACAATAAAATATCCACAGGGAAAGAAGGGATAATCCCCAACATTCTCTGTGGATAATGTGGATAACTATTTACCAAGCAGGTTTTCACCGATTTTTACTACATCTCCGGCACCCATAGTTATCAACAGGTCACCGTTTATGCAATTTTCTAATAAGAAGTTTTCAATTTCATCAAAAGAAGGAAAATAGTAGCATTCATGCCCCAGTGCCTGGATCTCTGCCTGCAGGGTCTCAGAACTGATTCCCAGGGTGTCGGTTTCGCGGGCAGCATAGATATCTGCCAGGACGACCTTGTCTGCCAGACTTAAGGCTTTGGCGAAATCTTTCATAAACGCCTTGGTCCTGGTGTAGGTATGGGGCTGGAAGACGCACCAGAGAGTCTTGTGAGGGTAGTTGGCTGCGGCATGCAGAGTGGCTGCGATCTCTGTGGGATGATGCGCGTAGTCATCGATAATGGTAACGCCACCGATGGTTCCCTTATATTCAAATCTACGGTCCGTGCCCGTGAAGTCGTGCAGTGCGGAAACGGTAATTCCACGGTCAATCGACAACAGATCGGCTAACGCAATGGAAGCTACTGCATTGCAGACATTGTGTTCTCCGGGAACCTGCAGGGAAAAACTGCCGGATACCTCGCCATGGCAATGAAGCGTAAAGGAAGGATACCCCAATTCATCATAAGTAATATCCGAAGGATAATAGTCTGCAGCAGAACCGTCACTGTTGACAGCTTCTTTATTAAAAGTGATCACACGGCAGTCAAGATCACCTGTGATCTCCTGCAGTTTGTCAATGGCACCGTTGATGATCAGACAGCCATCTGCGGGCAGGAGTTTTGCAAACTTATGGAAAGAATTTCTGATATCGTTAATATCCTTGAAAAAGTCCAGATGATCCTCTTCGATATTTAAGATCATACCGATCCTGGGGAAAAAGCTTAAAAAACTGTTGGTATATTCGCAGGCTTCCGTAACGAACAGGTCGGTATTGCCTACGCGGATATTGCCGCCGATACTTTTTAACATTCCACCGATGGACAGAGTGGGATCTGTGCCGGCATGCAGCAGGATCTCACTGACCATGGATGTCGTGGTAGTCTTGCCATGGGTACCGCTGATAGCGATGGGTGTTTTGTAATTCTGCATGATCTCACCTAAGAGCTGGGCTCTGGTCAGATGCGGGATGCCTTTTTCCATCGTGGCGATATATTCGGGATTATCCTTATGGATCGCACTGGTAAATACGACGCAGTCGATATCATCAGTAATATTCGCGGCACGTTGTCCATAAAATACAGTAATCCCCTTTCTTTCCAGAGTCTCGGTAAGGGGGCTTTTGGAACGGTCGGAGCCGGAGACACGAAAACCGGCATCCGCAAGGATCTCTGCGAGACCACTCATACTGATACCGCCGATACCTACAAAATAAATGGACGAGGGGTGATTAAAGTCTATCTGATACATGTTGACACTTCCTTAATATAATGTAATGGCATTACTTATTAATTAACATTATATACATATAGACGAAAAAAAACAATCCGTAGGCATGATTTTGAAAAAATGTGTAACATTACAATTTTGCGCAAAGTTGCTCTGTACGGAACTGGTAGAAACTTACAAAAAGATAAAAAATGGAACGACAATTATGTAAAAAATGAATATAAAAATTGTAAAAAGGCAAAAAATCCTAGTAATAAATATTCACTTTCAGGTATTGGTGTGATATAATCAGATTATCACATCCGAAGGAAAGAGCAGACGCTTTTTCGAGTCAGATGGATACATCGGATAATAGCCGCAAGCGACTATTTATTACAACAGGTGGAAGGCTAGATAGAGGTGAGGATATGATTAAGAAAGAAATGATAGCTATGCTATTGGCTGGAGGACAGGGAAGCCGTCTTGGTGTTCTGACATCCAAGGTTGCCAAGCCTGCCGTTGCATTTGGAGGTAAGTACCGCATTATCGATTTTCCCCTTTCTAATTGTATTAATTCGGGAGTGGATACGGTAGGCGTACTGACACAGTATCAGCCGCTCAGACTGAATACCCATATCGGGATCGGTATTCCCTGGGATCTGGATCGCAATATCGGAGGTGTGACCGTACTGCCTCCCTATGAGAAGAGTAGCAACAGTGAATGGTATACAGGTACTGCAAATGCGATCTATCAGAACCTGGAATATATGGAGAGCTACAATCCCGAATATGTTCTGATCCTTTCCGGAGATCATATTTATAAGATGGATTATGAAGTTATGTTGGACTTCCATAAGGCCAACAATGCAGAGGTTACCATTGCGGTAATGCCGGTTCCCATTGAGGAGGCAAGCCGTTTCGGTATCATGATCGCAGATGAGAACCATCGTATCACCGAGTTTGAAGAGAAACCGGAACATCCCAGAAGCAATCTTGCAAGTATGGGTATTTACATATTCAACTGGAAGACATTGAAGGAAGCATTGATTGCTATGGCAGATCAGCCGGCACTGGATTTCGGCAAGCATGTCATTCCTTATTGTCATGAAAAGGGAGCTCCGCTGTATGCATACGAGTTCACCGGTTACTGGAAGGACGTAGGTACCTTAAGCTCCTATTGGGAAGCTAATATGGAACTGATCGATATTGTGCCCGAGTTCAACCTGTATGAGGAGTACTGGAAGATTTATACCAAGAGTGAGATCCAGCCCCCCGATTACATCGCTGGGGACAGTGTGGTAGAGAGAAGTATCATCGGCGAAGGTTCCGATATCTATGGAGAGGTATATAATTCCGTCATCGGATGCGGCGTAACGATCGGTAAGGGAACCGTGATCCGCGATTCCATTATCATGAACCAGACACAGATCGGTGAAGGATGCGAGATCAATAAGGCAATTATCGCAGAGAACGTTGTGGTAGGTAATCAGGTAAGATTAGGTGTTGGTGAAGAAACAGAGAACGATACTGCACCTCATATTTACAACCACGGACTTGTAACCATCGGTGAGAAGAGCGTGATTCCTGACGGTATCAGCGTAGGCAAAAACTCAGTGATATCCGGAGTGACAGCTGCTGCAGATTATGAGGATTCCCAGCTCGCAAGCGGCAAAACATTAATTAAGGCAGGTGAATAGCAGTGAGAGCGATTGGAATTATTTTAGCAGGCGGTAACAATCACAGAATGCGGGAACTCTCCCAGAAGAGAGCAATATGCGCTATGCCTATCGCAGGCAGCTACCGCAGTATTGACTTTACACTGAGTAATATGACCAACTCTCATATTCAGAAGGTGGCAGTGTTTACCCAATACAATGCAAGAAGTCTGAACGAGCATCTGAATTCTTCCAAATGGTGGGATTTCGGACGTAAACAGGGTGGATTATATGTATTCACTCCCGCTGTAACAGCAGAGAACAGCAACTGGTACAGAGGAACCGCAGATGCAATTTACCAGAATCTGCAGTTTTTGAAGAACAGCCATGAGCCTTATGTAGTTATCGCATCCGGCGACTGTGTATACAAGCTGGATTATAATAAGGTGCTGGAATACCATATCGAGAAAAAAGCAGATATCACTGTAGTCTGCCGCGATATGGAAGCCGGTACCAATGTAG
>ERZ780151.1680-NODE-1680-length-15073-cov-2.213144_pt1 | contig 15073 bp, 10 predicted proteins | sample MGYA00510983_ERZ780151 | MGnify/ENA primary metagenome ERZ780151 (study PRJEB29588, sample SAMEA2144623) | human gut metagenome | biome: human gut; feature: human-associated habitat; material: faeces | place: Denmark | collected 2008/2010 ... | reverse complement strand
GCAAAATAGACCGGATAATCGTATATATGCAGGCTTTTTTGTTCGTCTTGCAGCATATATAGTTGATACTGTAATTGTCTGGGCGGCTATGCTTATCGTTAGGCTTCCCGTATGGGTCACAACGATTTCAAGTCCCGATAACTTTTTAGTAAAGGATTTTATCTTTCAATATTCTATCAAAGATATATTGTTTTACATTATGCAGGCGGCATACTTTGTCCTGCTCACATATTTTACGGGTTCAACGCTTGGAAAGAAACTTTTTCAGATAAGAGTGGTGAGTGCCGAAGATAGAAAAATGACATTTTTTGAAGTGACATTCAGAGAGACAGTAGGAAGATTTTTGTCTGCACTTATACTCTCGATAGGATATATCATGATTGCTATTGACAAGAAAAAAAGAGGACTTCACGATATTTTAAGTGATACAAATGTTGTATATTATCATGAGAAAAAGGTTTACACTCATGCGGATATACATTACAGAGACATGGTTGATGCAAATGTGCAGGCTGTGGCACAGCCACAGAATCCAAATTCATACGGAGAGGTAAATGCACAGTCACAAAGTCCAAATCCATACGGAGAAGTGAATGTACAGCCGCAGAGTTCAAATCCATATGGAGAGGTAAATGTGCAGCCACAGAACCAAAATCCATATGAAAAAGTAAATACGCAGCCACAAAATCAGGATAATAAATCTGTATATTCAAATGATACGGATGATTTTGACAATACGGATAATGCTGAAGTATCATCGGTAAAAACGGTTCATCCACAGAATATGCCGAGTGGATATTTTGAGGATACTGACGATAAAGATGGAAAATAAAATCAGGTAAAAGTTTTATTTTAATAGTTCCCCACCCACCACTTATTGGTCTATGCAATAGAAGTGGTGAGTGGGGACTTATTTTCTAATTTCTAAATTCTGACAGTACTTTTAAAAGTTTGAAAATATCAACAGGCTTTGATAAATACTTGTTCATGCCGGCGTTAAGACATTTTTCAATATCTTCTTTAAAGGCATTTGCAGTCATTGCTATGATAGGAATGGTATGAGCTTCGGAACTATTCATGTTTCTTATGGCGGTTGTTGCGTAAAGTCCGTTCATTACGGGCATTTGCATATCCATAAGTATCGCATCATAGGTATGCTTTTTAGAATTTTTAAGCATTTCAACACATATAGAACCGTCGGAGGCGTGTTCACAGGTTATGCCATGCATTTTCAAAAGTTCAGATATGACTTCGTAATTTAATTCATTGTCTTCCGCTATAAGCAGGTTCATTCCGGAGCAGATTTTTGAATAATATTCTATTGTCAAAGTTTCAGTGGCATTTTTTGAACGCTCCTTAAGATATGGAAGTTCCAATGTTACGATGAAAGTAGTTCCTTTGCCGAGTTCGCTCTGAACATCTATGCTGCCGTTCATAATATCAGTGAGATATTTAACAATCGACAGACCAAGCCCATATCCGGGAACTTTATTTATTCTTGAATCAGTTTCACGCGTGAATTTTGAATACATATTTTCAATATATTCTTTTGACATACCGATGCCGGTGTCACTTACTTTAGCGATAAGCCGTATGTTTTTGCTGCCTGGTATTTCTTGTTGATACATTTCAAAAACAATACTTCCTCCGTCAGGAGTGTATTTTATGGCATTAGATAGTATATTTGTGTATATCTGCTTGATACGGAGTGGGTCGGCAAATAATTCACTATATAAAATATCATGTTGAAAACATTTGATGTCAAGGTCTTTACCAAGTTTTATCTGTTCCAATAATGGAGGAAATTCATCAAAAATTTCACAGATATTTATTTCCTTTGGTGTAATTTTCATCTGTCCGTTTTCTATTTTTGAAATATCGAGAACTTCATTGACAAGCTCTAATAAAAAGTTGCCTGAAAGTTTAATTTTTTCAAGACTGTATTTTACTTTGTCAGGTTCGGTTAAATGCGTTGCGGCTATATCTGTAAATCCCATAATTGCATTCATCGGTGTTCTTATGTCGTGTGCTATCTGTGATATAAATTCTGTTTTTGCAACATTTGCTTTATTTGCTTCTTCAGCTATTGAAATCCAGCTTTGTTCACGGCGTTTGCTCGCACTTATTATCTGTGTGACATATAAAACATCCGTTACGGTATTTGCTTCGTTTCGTTTTCTTACTATAAATCTTGCAGTGTGCCAGTTATTGTCAGTAGTCAGGTACTCTGTTGCTGTGGTTTCCTCATTTTCAAGGCGTTTTGCAAGTGTCGATATATCAAAGAACTGCAGCAGTCTGTCTTTGTATTCGGGAACAATAAATTCATTGCACAATTTGTTCATTTCATAGGATGCACAGCCTGTTTTTCCTGCAAGTCTATGGGAGCCGCTTTTTCCGGATATTTCTTTAAATGTATCTTTTTCCAAGTCTATAAGAAAAATTGTATAATATATCTGGCTTAGTGCAGATATAACTTCATTTTTAAGATTGGCTTCTGCAAGTGCCTGTTCAAGTTCAAACTGTTTTTTCTGCTCAATCGCCACAATGTCATCAATATGTCTGAAACCGAGTAAGAGTTTGTAGTCTGAAACAGTTAGTGAAATTCGTACTATAACAGTTTCAAAATACTGTTGTCTTAAAAGATTTGGTACGCTTCGATACCTGAATACCAATCGTTCTTTGTTTTTTAGCTCATCTTTAAGATTTTGTATATCCATTGTTTTCTTAAAGAAATCAATACTTTCAGATGCTATATATTTTTCAGCGTAAATTTTAATTGTTTCAGTATAGTCGAGCGGTTTTGAATTTTCAACCGGAATGAAATTAGCGGCATTTGCAATTCTGTCAAGCTTGAGCAGTTCCAGAGTGTTTTTTTCAAGATCGACATAATACACGGAGGTATAGTCACGGCACAAAACATCAAGAAACTGTTTTTCTTTTTCAAGCTCAGATTTATTTTCATTTATAATGTCCTGACGCTGCATAAGGAGAAAATCCTTATCTATATTTTGCCATATACTGCCAAGATGCATACCTATCGTACGCATAAGCATCAGGTGGAAAGGCAAAATTGGAAAGGAAGGTGCATCAAGTCTGATATATCCGAGAAAGTTTCCGGCATATGATATAGGAAATGCAATAACAGAATTTATACCGGCATTAAGAAGTTTATTATTCTCATCAGTCATGGCAGTAGAACTGTCCTTAATATCTGTTTCGATGATTATCTGACGCTTGGACAAACGGCTGTGCCAGTCAGGGATTGTTTCTGCCGAAAATATGTCAGGCAGAGTATCAGATAAATGATAGCCGTTTTTCAAATACTTAAATTTAAGTTCATATATATTTTTGTTAAATAATTCAAAAATAAAAGCTGCACTGCTGTTTGTAACAGTGCAAAGTTGTTTGAAAATTGACTCTAAGAATGTTGCTCTGCTTTTGTCTGGTGTAAGATTTTCTAAGTTAATCAATTCATTGATTATCGAATCGTAAGTACTTTGAAAATTATTATTTTCGTTGTTATTATAAATATTTTCCATGTATGTGCTCATATATATTCTCCTTCATCCCCTCAATATATGTTTATTGTGTCATTGATATTCAACATATAAATTACAGATTGTCGTGTATTTAAATGTAAGTCAGTGATACAGTATGCCGGTGCCGTTTAAAAGTATTAAGTTAATTGTAGCATTAAAACAGATAAAGTAAAAGTGCTGAGTTCGGTGTTGTTGTGGTGTATGGATATTTGGTGGTTGACATTTGCAATTAACGGTGTTACTATTTCACATACACAATATATAACGATGTTAAGTTTTGAAAAGGTTATATATTATGCAGTACATTATATTAAATACGATAAGTTTTTAAATGATGTTTTTTGCTGCCAACTGATTACATTACAGGTGTAAACATTATTATTTTTTTGATGAGGTGAGATGATGAATGATAAATTTGAGGAACTTTTTAAGGCTATGCATCAGTTTCATAAACTGAGGATTGGTGAGATGATGCCAAATGTCAGCGGTGCTGATTTTTGGGCGATGAACAATATTGTAAATAAGAGCGAAGATGGAAAGATAACTATTTCTGAACTTGCTAAAAAGACAAATGTACTTCCATCTGCAATATCGAGAACTATCAGAGGTCTTGAGGACAAAGGATATGTCGAAAGGACAATAAATAAAAATGACAGGAGAAATACTTATGTTGAGATGACTGACAGGGGAATAGAAGTTATGCAGGAAGTAAAAGAAACGATGCATAATTTCGGAGAAGCAGTTTTATCAAAACTTGATGAGGATGAACTTTCACAACTCGTAGCATATCTGAATAACATATATGATATTGCGAAAAAGGAGATTGAAATTAGAAAGATTAAGAAATAGATATGATGCGAAACTGATTGTAGGCTGTGAAGATTGTGTGGATATAGCAAAGAATACCGCCGGCACGCTTGCGCTATGTTGTCACTCGTAGCAGTACATAAGTCAGTAAAAGACACTGACTAAGTGCTGACGGTGACAAAAATGTCGGCTAACATTCTTTGTTATATCTCCACAATCAATTTAAAATTATGACAGTTTCGCAAATGTCTATAAGAATTAGGAGATAGAAAGTAAAGAAAGGATAGAAAAATGGGTAAAATATTTAAAAATATGCTTCCTTACTGGAAAGCGGTTATTATTATCATTGCTTTGCTGTTTGTGCAGGCGTGGTGTGATCTGTCGCTTCCGTCTTACACATCGGATATTATCGATGTGGGTATTCAGAACAGCGGTGTTGAACATATTGTGCCTGAGAAACTTACAAAGAGTGAGTTTAAAACGGCACAGTTTATTATGACGGATGATGAAGCTGATTTGTGGAAAGGTCTGTATAAAGCGGATGGAGAGTTTTATAAACTTAAGGATAAGTCATCTAAGGAGCTTGACGAAGCGGATGAAAAACTTAATTTGCCGCTTATCATGAATTATCAGATGAGCACTTTAGAGGTAAGCAGCTTCAAAAAGACGATTGCAAATCAGATGGGAAAGAAAGAGTCTGAACTTGAAAATGTAAGTGTCGAGCAGCTTGGCGAGTCACTCGGTGTGAAACTTAAGAGTTTCAAACAGGAAAAAGAGGATGATGACGGAAACAAAGTCAAGGTTGACTGCGTTGACGCAAGACCGTTTTTTGCCGGAATGACGCAGAGTGGCAAGATGGATAAAAAGAGCATTTTGTCTATGAGGGATAAGATGAGTGATACTATAGATGCAATGGGAAGTTCTCTTGTTAAATCAATGGGTGTTGCCTATGCGGTTTCCTGTGATAAGGCGGCAGGCATTGATGTTGACCATATCCAGAAATCATATCTTTTGTTTGCGGGACTAAAAATGCTTGGAATGGCACTTCTTATGGGTGTGGTGACAGTGATCGTCGGTTTCTTTGCTTCGAGAGTCGGAGCAGGAATCGGTATGACACTCAGGGAAAAAGTATTTAAAAATGTTGTCGGATTTTCAAATGCTGAGATGGATAAGTTTTCAACTGCATCACTTATCACGAGAAGTACAAATGACATCCAGCAGATACAGATGGTATCGGTAATGCTCTTAAGAATGGTTGCATATGCACCTATTCTTGGAATCGGCGGTGTGTTAAAAGTTATGCAGACGGGAGCAGGCATGGGATGGATAATCGTGCTTGCGATAGCTGTTATACTCGGATATGTCATGGTACTTATGTCTGCCGCTATGCCTAAGTTCAAACTTATGCAGAAGCTGGTCGATAATATCAACCTTGTTTCAAGAGAAATTCTTACCGGACTTTCAGTTATCCGTGCATTTGGCAGGGAGAAAAAAGAGGAAGAAAGATTTGACGAGGCAAATAAAGACCTCACAAAGACAATGCTTTTTACAAACAGGGTTATGACATTTATGATGCCGGGCATGATGATGATAATGAATATTCTTACAGTCGGCATTGTGTGGTTTGGTGCTAAAAAGATTGACGGTGGAAATATGCAGGTCGGTGCTATGACTGCATTTATAACATATGCGATGATGATAGTCATGTCATTCCTTATGCTTACGATGATGTCTATAATGCTCCCTCGTGCGGCTGTCGCAGCAGAGCGTATTGACGAGGTTGTCCGCACAGAATCTTCTATTAAAGATGCTGACGAGCCGGAAAAACTTACAAGCCATGACGGTGTAATATCATTTGAGCATGTAAACTTTAAATATCCGGGAGCAGAGGAAGATGTACTTCACGATATTGATTTTGTGGCAAGACCGGGGGAGACAACTGCTATCATAGGCAGTACGGGATGTGGCAAATCAACATTGGTAAATCTTATTCCGAGATTATACGATGTTTCGGATGGAAAGATATTGCTTGACGGAAAAGATATAAGAAATATTTCAATGTCAGATCTCAGGGAAGAAATCGGTTTTGTACCTCAGAAAGGAGTTCTTTTCTCAGGAACTATAGCTTCAAATCTCCGCTTTGGAAATGATGATGCAACTGATGAGGAGATAAAGAAAGCCGCCAGGATAGCACAGGCGACAGAGTTTATCGAGGCGAAAGATGATAAATACGAAAGCTCAATATCACAGGGTGGAAGTAATGTATCAGGAGGTCAGAAACAGCGTCTTGCAATAGCGAGAGCGATAGCCAAAAATCCAAAGATATTTATATTTGATGACAGTTTTTCGGCACTTGATTTAAAGACGGATGCGGCACTTAGAAAAGCGTTATCTGAAAATGTAAAGGACAGCACGGTTATCATTGTTGCACAGAGAATAAGCACAATATTACACGCAGAGCAGATACTTGTTCTCGATGACGGAAAAGTAGTCGGAAAGGGAACGCATGAACAGCTTCTTAAAAACTGTGATGTGTATCGTGAAATTGCAAAATCCCAGTTGTCCGCTAAAGAACTTGGCATGGATGAAAGTGAGGTGTCAGACAATGAGTAATGAGAAACAGTTTAAAAAGCCACAGCCACGCAGGAGAGGGCCTATGGGCAGAGGTATGCAGCCGGGCGAAAAGCCTAAGAATCTCAAAAAATCATTAAAAACACTTGTAAAATATATCGCAAAATATAAGGCAGGCATATTTGTCGTAATGTTTTGTGCGGTGTGCTCAACCGTCTTTACCGTAGCAGGACCGAAGATATTAGGTAAAGCGACAACTGCATTATCTGAGGGTCTTATGGCAAAGATAAGCGGAACAGGAAACATTGATTTTGATAAGATAGGGCGCATACTTCTTATTGTGCTCGGTCTTTATCTTTGCAGTGCATTGTTTAGCTTTATTCAAGGCTGGATAATGACCGGCATCACGCAGAAAGTATGTTATAAACTTCGACAGGAAATATCAGAAAAGATAAACAGGATGCCGATGAAATATTTTGAGAGCCGCACTTACGGCGAGGTGTTATCACGAATTACAAATGATGTAGATACACTCGGACAGGGTCTTAACCAGAGCATAACAACGATAATCACATCCGTTGCAACACTTATCGGTGTCCTTGTAATGATGCTCAGTATCTCGCCGCTTATGACACTTATCGCACTTGTCATACTTCCTATATCACTTGCACTTATAAGTCTTGTGACAAAGAAATCACAAAAATTTTTCCGTGCACAGCAGGAATATCTCGGTCACATAAACGGTCAGGTCGAGGAAGTTTACGGCGGTCATCTTGTAATAAAAGCATTTAACCGTGAAAAAGATACTATAGAGGAATTTGAAAAAACAAACAAAATTTTATATGACTCAGCATGGAAATCGCAGTTTCTTTCAGGAATGATGCAGCCTATAATGATGTTTGTCGGAAACTTAGGCTATGCGTCAGTTGCACTTGCAGGTGGGATGCTCGCAATAAAAAATGTAATTACGATAGGTGATATACAGGCATTTATCCAGTATGTAAAGAACTTCACACAGCCGATACAGCAGATAGCACAGGTAATAAACATGGTTCAGTCAATGTCTGCGGCATCGGAGAGAGTTTTTGAATTTCTTGACGAGGAGGAAGAACAGCAGATAGTAGAAAATCCTGCCGATATTTCAAAAGTAACAGGAGAGGTATCATTTGAAAATGTTCATTTCGGTTACAATCCTGAGCAGATAATCATTAACGATTTCAGTGCAAAGGTAAAACCGGGACAAAAGATAGCGATAGTAGGCCCTACCGGTGCAGGAAAGACAACTATGGTAAAACTTCTTATGCGTTTTTATGATGTAAACAGCGGTGCGATAAAATTAAACGGCAGCAATATAAAAGATTTTAACAGGCGTGAACTCCGCGACGCATTTGGAATGGTGCTTCAGGACACCTGGCTTTTTAAAGGAACGATAATGGAAAATATCCGTTACGGAAGACTTGATGCGACAGACGAGGAAGTAATCGCAGCGGCAAAGGCGGCGAGAGCACATCATTTTATTCAGACACTTCCAGGCGGTTACCAGATGGAACTTAACGAAGATGCAAGCAATGTGTCACAGGGACAGAAGCAGCTTCTTACGATAGCGAGAGCAATTCTTGCGGACAATAAGATACTTATCCTTGATGAAGCAACCTCTTCGGTTGATACAAGAACCGAGATAGAGATACAGAAAGCTATGGATAATCTTATGAAAGGACGCACGAGTTTTGTCATTGCACACAGGCTTTCAACAATTCGTGATGCCGACCTTATACTTGTTATGAAAGACGGAGATATAATAGAGCAGGGAAATCACGATGAGCTTCTTGCGGCAAACGGATTTTATGCAAATCTTTATAATTCACAGTTTGAGGATGTTGTGGCGTAGAGAAAGTTATACAATGGCATTTTGGCTGCAACATGATATTTTTTACAGTTTGAGGATGTTGTGAAATAGAGAAGTAATCATACAGTCATATGGCAATTATATTTTAAACAATAATTTTGAATAAAAAAAAGAAATCTGTTAAGAATATTAACAGATACTATCAGACAACTTGATGGCATTGAGTTATTGTTCATTCGTATGCCTGACATTAGCTGTCAGGCATACGCCAATGAATGGGCTTTATAGGATTTCAGCCCCATGCATCGAAGATGCATTTTGAATGGACTGAAATCATTACTGGTCGCACTGCAAGGGTGAGCAGTAATGGCATTGAGGTGTCTGTTTTGTTTAAAAGTAATTGTTGCCGGTCGCACCGTAGGTGTGAACAATAACTAATGGAGGGATTGCCGTATGTATGATAAGAAAGAAAACAACTTTAAGAAAAAAGGGCTTTGCGTGTCATTATGTGCTGCACTTGTATGTGGTCTTGGAATAGGCGGGGTATATTACAAGATGAATAAAGCACCGCAGAGTGACGGGACAAAACTTTTTTCAGACTCATCGACAGGTACAAAATCAGCAGATACAAATGATAAAAAGGAAACATCGTCAGATAAAAAAGACAATGCAGCAGACAAAAATACTGAAAATAAAACAGTAGCGGCAGGTTCGGGTGCTGTAAAAAACATCAAAAAGAAAAATATTAAAAGTGCAAGAGAAAAATTAAACGATGCAAAGGCAGAAATTAAATCGGACAAAAACAATAATGATGTTTATGTAAAAAAAACAGCAGCTAAAACGGATGATAAAAAGAAAAGTACAGATACAAAACAGCATGATGGCAACATAAAAAAGAATAGAAACACAGATAAGAATAAAACAGTAAGCACAATGTCAAATGATAATTCTCTTAAATTTGATGCAGAAAAGGGAATGATATGGCCTGTTGGAAGCGGCGAAAAGGACATAATCCTTAAATTTAGCAACAGCAATACGGTATATTTTAAGACACTTGCACAGTACAAAGTAAATCCTGCCGTCGTTATAGCGGCAAAAGCTGATGAAAAGGTAAAAGCTGCGGCAGCAGGTATTGTAAAAAGTATAAAGACAAGTGACGAAACAGGAACAACGGTAACCGTTGATATAGGAAACGGATATGAAGCTATATATGGTCAGCTTAAAAACTTAAATGTAAAGAACGGTCAGAAGATTGCCAAAGGTGATATAGTAGGTCATATAGCAAAACCTACGAAATATTATACAGAAGAAGGAACAAATCTTTATTTTGAAGTTAAAGAAAACGGAAAGAGCGTAGATCCTCTGCTGCTTTTGAAATAGATATTTTTTGGAAGACAATCGGATATTCGTAACCTGCTCTGTTACTTCCTTGATAGAGTTAAATATAATTGATAACTGTTGTTACTGTACTATATAGATGTATCAGTGACAGCAGTTTTTTCTTTTCATAAATACTAATATCTGTTAATATAATAATGCAAGGGTCAAAAATAAATGTCAATGTATGTTTTAGAACCTTACACTAAGTGATAAAGAAGTTGGTTGAAAAGATTGCACTTAAAGTGCGGAAAGAGAGGGAGTTATGCAATACAGATTAGTAGGAAATACAATGCCGGCAGTTGAGGTGCTTTTTGATTCACCGGGAGAGTCTATGTACACACAGTCAGGTGGCATGGCATGGATGACCGAGGGGATTCGGATGGACACAAATACGAAAGGCGGTCTTTTAAAGGGTGTTGGTCGTATGTTTGCGGGTGAATCAATGTTTATGGCAACATACACGGCAACTAAAGCAGGGGCAGGAATTGCATTTGCATCAACTGTTGCAGGTGAAGTTCTTCCTATAAATATTGGCGAGACAGGTGGATTTATCTGCCAGAAAGGGGCATTTCTTTGTGCTGAGCCTTCAGTAGAACTATCAGTTGCATTTACAAAGAGATTTTCATCAGGTTTCTTTGGCGGAGAGGGTTTTATACTCCAGGATATTACAGGAACAGGTATGGTATTTCTTGAAATTGACGGTGATAAAGTTATCAAAGAACTTGCACCGGGTGAGGTTTTAAAAGTTGACACCGGTAATGTGGTCGGATTTGAAAAGACTGTGAGCTATGAAATAGAGACAGTAAAAGGTCTTAAGAACATATTCCTTGGCGGAGAGGGACTTTTCCTGACAAGACTTGTAGGACCGGGAAAGGTTATACTCCAGACGCAGAACTTTAATGATTTTGCGGGAAGAATTGCAAGCAGGATTCCGTCTAAGTAATTTTTGCGGCGGCATTTATAAAAAAACTGTGGATAGTTATCCTTTAAGAGTTCTTAAAAGATAATTAGTCCACAGTTTTTAGTTTATGGGATTTGGCTATTATACAATAGTTGTTTTAATCAACTGTAGCCGGAATTTTACCCTCTATGATGGCTTTTACATCACCAATGCTCTTGTCTGTAAAAGTAGCTATCTGTTCAGGAGTGAGTCCGTTGTTATGCATATTTAGGACGATCTTGGTTTCAGCCGTGGCAATGCCGCGTTTTTCGCCCTGTGCTTCACCAATGGCAATGCCCCGTGCCTCGCCGATGGCAATGCCATCTTCTTTTATACCCTGACTTAAATTGCACATAACATTCACATCCTCTCTTAAATTATTTTCAACAGGAATATCATATTCATTTCCTATTATATTTATTTTTTCGTTTACAGTTAAATCTTTTGAAAGCAACGCACTTAAAAGACGGTGCATTTCGTAAGTGTTATCGTGTGGCGGAAGATTGTTTGCAAGTCCTATCATGATAATATTCAGCAGTTAAAGGTTTCCATGCCAGTTGTGTCTGGCAATCAGGTCATCTTTTGTAAGATGAATATGGCTCATGCTGTTTTCAGGCATATTCATGCAAACCCAGATGGAATAGACCTGTTTAATATTATTATAGTCTGAATTTTCAAAATCACGCCCCTTTTGCGAGGAAATCATTCTGCTCACATAAAAGATTGCCCTGTTTAGAATATCGTACTTTTGGGGTTCCGATTTTTGTGCTTCCACATTTATGATTATCTGTGATAATTTGCTTTCTTTGTCTGTTGCATTGTTGTCTGCTGTGTTACTTTTTGATGGCATCCTGACATAAAAGATAATGTCAAATCTTATCATACCCTCATTGATTTCAGTATTTTCACTGTTTAGACCTACAATGCGTCCGCCGTTTACTTCTTTATCAGTGTTTGCAAGTTCACTTGCAATGCATTCGCTGTTGCTTTCTTTTTCGGTGTTTGTAAGTCCGGGTTCAACAGGAACAGAGCTGATATAAGGTTCACCCTCTATGAGAGGGACAATATCCGTAGGTTTCATGTCCTTAAATTCAGGAACTGTTTTTGCTAATATATGTGCAAGTATAATTTTCTGACCAAGTAGCCTTTTAGCACTTTCATCATACTGAGCTTCTTTATCAGTAGCAGTTATTTAATAATAATATACACAAAAATGAAATTTAAGGCAAGAAATATTAAGTTTTATGTCTGTATAATTTTACTAAACCTCATTTTACTAAAAATACTTTGTTATCGACTGGCTTCGGTATTTGTAAGGTTCTGGGATGTTATGGAATATCCGGCTATTTTTATAGGTTTGCATCCTTGACAGAATAACCTAAAAATAGTTAAATATAAAAACGGAAATATTTGAACAACAAGTATCGGAGCATTAGTTTCGTGTGCAGTTTACAATGTGTTTAGAAATGAGGATAGAGCATGAAAAGGAAAGTAAATCCGGTGGCACTTTTGCCGATTTTTGTATTTTTGGTATTATATCTGGGGCTTGGAATTGTATTTGAATATATAATGAAAATTCCAATGGGATTTTATAATATCCCAATAATTGTGGCTTTTTTAGTAGCTATTTTAACTGCCTGTCTGCAAAACAGAGAGGTATCTTTTGATGAAAAACTTGAAATCATGGCACAGGGAATGGCAGACAAAAATATAATAACAATGCTGCTTATATTTCTGACAGCCGGAGTGTTTGTTGGTGTTGTAGGTCGGGATAGTGCAGAAAGTGTCGCATATTTTATGCTACAGTTAATTCCGGCACGGTTTGCAGTTATTGTTCTTTTTATCGTTGCGTGTTTTGTGTCTGTTGCAATGGGAACTTCTGTTGGAACAATAACACTTATAACGCCAATTGCTGTTGCGGTGGCGGATGCTTCTGGTTTTTCAGTGCCGCTTTGCGTGGCTGCGGTAATGGGTGGTTCTATGTTTGGAGATAATCTGTCATTTATTTCAGATACGACTATTGCTGCGTGCAATGGACAGGGTTGTGCAATGAAAGATAAATTCAGGCAGAATTTCCGGATTGCATTTCCGGCGGCTGTTGTGACTGTTATTATCATCGGGGTTTTATCGATGAATACCAATATAAACGGAAGCGTGCATCATAATTACAATCTGGTACAGATAATACCGTATGTACTTGTATTGATGGGAGGGATAATCGGCTGGAATGTGTTTCTTGTACTGCTGACGGGTATTGTATCAGGAGCGGTTATAATGTTAGTTACGGGACAGACTTCTGCTGTGGAACTTGTCACAAATATGGGAAATGGTGTATCGGGTATGTTTGAAACCTGTATCGTAGCAGTCCTTGTAGCTGCATTGTGTGCATTAATTCGTGTATATGGCGGTTTTGATGCACTTTTACATGGAATACATCATGTATTCAAAGGAAAACGGGGCGGACAGCTTGGTATGGGGATTTTAGTTGGTGCTATGGATATAGCGACTGCTAATAATACGGTGGCTATAGTAATGGCAAATCCGATAGCAAAAGAAATGGCACAGACATATGAGATTACACCGAAAAAAACAGCATCGCTGCTGGACACATTTTCCTGCATAACACAGGGGATTTTGCCTTATGGAGCACAGATGCTTGTTGCAATATCAGCGGTTACGGAATTAGGGAAAAGTATATCGGCATTTGATATTATCCCATATATGTTTTATCCGTTTTTTCTGCTGGTAAGTTCTTTAATTTGGATTGGTGTAAAAAGATAGGAGGATTTTTATGAAATACAATATTGATTTAAATGACAACGATTACATTGAGTTTAATTATTCGTATCTGAAACATTCAAAGATTGGGAAGTATTCTCTTTTAGCTACAAGAATTTCTTTTCCTATTGCAATGTTTGTTTTTGTTTTGGCACTACTGATTATCAAGATAGAAATAGGTCTTGTCATATCGGTTGCTGCAGTTGCAGTTTTATCAACTGTTTTGTGGTGGTTTATCGTGCCTGTTTTGATGCGTAGGAATATTAAAAAGAATATTATGAAAATGAAAAGTGACGGAAAGCTGCCTTATCATGAGAAAGCTTCGGTTGAGTTTTTAGATGACAGGATTGCTGAAACTTGCGAGCAGGGTGAAACTGTAGTTAAGTACAGTGATATAGTTAATGTTTATGAGGAGAAAGGTTATATCTACATATTTTACGGTGCAATGCAGGCATTTATATTGCCTGAGAGATGTTTTGGGGACAATGAAATCAGGGAGATTAAAAATAAATTGTCACAATCTTAATTAAGGGCGTAAAGTTCAAGCAAAGAGCTTAAAGACTTACAAGAAATTCCTGTATAAGAAAGGATTGAATAAAAAAGCTAAGATAACAAAATAAAATACAGAAAGTGTAAGAGTTCTTAACAGGTGAAAGTTTACTCTTTCATCCTGTTAAGTTCAGGCAGTACCGTAAACAGCATAGTTATAAAACACATACTTCCGCCTATTACATTAGATACGGGTTCTGCCATAAATACACCGTCCGTTCCCATGTGGAGAGCGTATGGAAGTATATATGTAAGCGGCACAACAATAAACACTTTGCGTAAAAGTGAAAAGAAAATTGCCTGTTTTCTTTTGTTAAGTGATTTGAAAACGGTCTGACCGATATATTGCAAATCCATAAAAATAAATGCAGCAAAATAAAGTTTCAATGCAGGCACAATATCTTTTATAAGTGTTGCATCAGAACTAAATATCATAATTAAATATTTAGGGGCAAGTATGATAATACCCCACATTATGCCGGTATAGATAAGTGCAATGACAGCCATTACTATGCCGGCTTTTTTTACACGCTCCGGGCGTCTTGCACCATAATTATAACTGATGATAGGTGAAGAACCCTCTATTATGGCATAGATAGGAGTTTCGACCATCTGTCGTACACTTGAAACAATAGTCATAACGGAGATATACACATCCCCGCC
>ERZ780151.1674-NODE-1674-length-15163-cov-2.691091_pt1 | contig 15163 bp, 11 predicted proteins | sample MGYA00510983_ERZ780151 | MGnify/ENA primary metagenome ERZ780151 (study PRJEB29588, sample SAMEA2144623) | human gut metagenome | biome: human gut; feature: human-associated habitat; material: faeces | place: Denmark | collected 2008/2010 ... | reverse complement strand
TGCTGAACCTGCGAGGCAGCGACGTGCATTGCAACCCCGTGTTTGTGGCCTATCTGCTGGTGACGGAGCATCAAGCCACGCTGTTTGTCAACCCCAACAAGCTTTCGGCACAGGTGCTCTCCTACCTGGAAAATATGGAGGTAAGGGTGAAACCTTACGACGATGTAGCCCGCGCGCTCAGGCATTATGAAGAGTATAACATATTGCTCGACGGCGACGAAACCAGCTACTCACTGGCCAAGGCCGTACAAGCCAGGGAGATAGTGTGGCAAACATCGCCCGTGCCTGAGATGAAAGCGGTGAAGAACAAGGCTGAGATAAAGGGCTTCGACGACGCTATGCTGCGCGACGGAGTGGCCATGGTGAAGTTTCTGAAATGGCTGAAGCCTGCCGTGGAAGCTGGCACACAGACGGAGCTCTCGGTAACGGCGAAGCTCACGAAGCTGCGATCTGAGCAGCCGCTATACCGTGGGCTGTCGTTCGACACCATAGCGGGCTACGGCCCGCATGGGGCTATTGTGCACTACGAAGCCACGCCCGCAACCGACGCCCGGCTAGAGCCAAGAGGGCTGTTGCTGCTAGACAGCGGGGCACAATATGCTGACGGCACAACCGACATCACGCGCACCATAGCCCTGGGACCACTCACCCAGGAGGAGAAACGCATCTACACGCTTGTGCTGAAGGGGCACATACAGCTGGAAATGTGTAAGTTTCCGGACGGAGCAAGCGGCACGCAGCTCGACATCATGGCGCGTAAGGACATGTGGCGCGAGGGACTTAACTATCTGCACGGCACGGGGCACGGCGTGGGATCGTACCTTAACGTGCATGAAGGGCCGCACCAGATACGCATGGAATGGAAGCCGGCACCCCTGAGAAGCGGCATGACGGTGACCGACGAGCCGGGCATCTACCTGCCCGGACGCTTTGGCTGCCGCATAGAGAACACGCTCATCACGGAGCCCTATATGCAAACAGAGTTTGGCAAATTCTTGCAATTCCGCCCGCTCACCCTCTGTCCCATCGACACAGAGCCCATCATCAGCGACATGCTGACGCAAGAAGAGAAGGCTTGGCTGAATGATTATCACGCCAAGGTGTATCAGAAGCTGTTGCCATTGCTGTCTGATGATGAAGGCATCTGGCTGCAACGGGCGTGCAGAGCCATAGAGTAAGCCATGCCGAAAGGTGTAAGGTCTGGGGCAAAAGGCCCTCTGCTTTTTGCCATATAGCAGTTTTTCGCCCACCTACGACATGCAAGCGGGGCATCAGGATTATCCTAATGCCCCGCTTGAATATATAGAATGAGAAGTACAACTACTTCAAATCCTTCAGAAATTCTATCTCAATGATCTTCAACGACCGACTCTCGCGGCTTATCTGCTCATCGTTTCGGCCATCCAGTTCCTTCACTGCGCCAAAGGCATCCTTGGTAGACGACGGTGCAGCAAGGCGAATGGTGTAGGTGTCGGTGACGGGCGCGTTGACCAAAGGAATGTGCGTAAAGGTGATGGCCTTGGGCGTTATGCCTCGCCACACCAGCTGATTGCCGGCATAAACCTCTATGGGATAAGATGTGGCACGAAAGTTTTTCATCTTCAGACAGATGTCGTCGATGCGTGTCTTCTCGCTTAACGTATAGGTAACCCAGGCACTGTCCAACTGCGGCGAGCTGGTCCAGTCGGTGTTTTCGTACGTATCGAAGCTCTGGCGCACATCGTTTCCGCTGCCTGCCACGGCCTTGATGATGGCTATTTCCTTGCGCGAGGGCGTAAACGAGGGTGTGCGCGGTGTTTCGCCACGGCTCAAGACGCACTTCAATCCGTCGGAGGGCATATAGGTAGACAGGCCGTCGTTCACGTCTACCGCATGGGTAGTAAGGCTCAAGGTGGCATCGGCCATGCCCTTTGCACGGGCTGTAATCTTAACAGTGCCGGCCTTTGTGCGAGAGCGGAGCATGACACGCGTGATGCCACATTCTACGGGCAGCGTGTCGCAAAGCACATGATTGAGCGTGGCTACGGTCTTATCGGCCAGCGCAGCCGACTTTCCGGCATCGGCTGCTGACTTGGAATTGAGCGCTGCCTGATTGGCCTGCGAGCCCAAGCCGCGCGTTTTGGCTATGCCGCCACGATATTCGGCAGGTCCGCCTACTGTGAATTTAATCAGCCTATTGTCTAGAGGGCATCGCCTTCCGGCCTTATCAACCACCTCTACCTGCACCAGGGCCACGTCGTTTCCGTCAGCCTTCCAGCCCGTGGGGTTCTGTATGGGGGTGAGCTTGAGATGGTCGGGCTGGCCGGCTGTGTGCAGTTGATAGCGTGAGAGTTCCTTTCCGTCCTTGTCAAAGGATATGGCCAGGAGGGTGGAATCTTCATAAGCAACATTCTTGAAGGTATAGAGGAAGTGATAATCGTGCGAAGTGGGCTGTATGGCCTTGCCGTTTTGATAGAGCACAACGCTGTCGCCATTGCTCACAACATATACAGAGGGCACTTTGAAGCCCTTGTCATAATTCCAATGCCCCACGATATAAGTGGCCGGTTTGAGATCATCTACCCAACCGTTCCACATCACCTGAGCCGCATAGAAGGCATCCTTGGGCACGCGCATAGGGTCTACGAAGCCGCTCACGCGATAGTTGTCGGCCGAACGGCCATGGCTCTGCGTGTCGCTGAACACTATTTTCGCACCGCCACTGTTAACCTTCGTTCCCGTGCCGGGGCGCTCCAGCCAGTAGTCATACCAGCGTCTTACCTGCTCAACGACAAACTCATCGTTGTTATGATTGTAAGAAGCGGCCGACGCATTGCGGTAGAGCGGGCCGTCACCTTCCTGATGGTAGGGATAGCTCCATGAGTTCCAATACCAGCGGAGGGCCTCGTCGCGGCAATACTCCATCATCCACATGGGCTTGTCGTCGCTCTTATTGACGTAAAGCATCTCACCTCCATACTCAGCTTCGGGCTGGTCGAGCATCTCACGCGAGCCTATAGCGCGTCCGCCGAAGGGGTCGTACTCGTTGCGAATGCTCTTCATCTGTCGCATGTGCTGTGTTGTGATGCGCTGATTGCCGCACTCATAAAACAGAATGCTGGGGTTGTTGCGGTTATAGATGATGGCATCGCGCATCAGCTCTACGCGCTGTTCCCACTGCCTGCCCGTGGCATCGTGCTCGGCATCGCCCGCCGGCATAGCCTCTATGAGGCCTACCCTGTCGCAAGACTCCACATCCTGCTTCCACGGAGTGACGTGCATCCAGCGCACAAGGTTGCCACCCGACTGCACACACAGGTTGTTGCTATAGTCGCTAAGCCATGCGGGCACGCTCTGTCCCACGCCCGGCCACTCGTTAGTGGAGCGCTGCGCGTAGCCATGCACCATGATGACACGGTCGTTGAGGTATATCATGCCGTGCTTGAACTCAGTCTTACGGAAGCCCGTCTTGGTGCTCACCTCATCGTGGGGCATGCCATTGGCATCAGTAATGGTGGTTTTAACGGTATATAAATAGCCATAGCCCCAGCTCCAGAGGTGCAGCCCGCTCACGCGCTTCTCGGCTTGCAGCGTGGCAGAGCCATGTGCCGGCACGGTAACACGCTGCCCTTTGAACTGCGCAACCTGCTGACCGTCGTTGTCTATCACCGTGACGGTATAGCCCATGACGGCATCTTTATCCGTCTCGTTGCGCACCTCGCTCTCAGCATGCAGGGTGGCTGTGCCCGTCGGAACATCGTAGTCGTAGCCGTAGATATACGTACCGGTGGTGCCAAGGTTGCTGAACAGGGGCAAGGTCTGGTATATCTGATCTGTGACATGCAGCCAAACGTTCTTCGTCAGGCCGCCGTAGTTGACGTAAAAAGGCTTTGACATCCACTGAAAAGTGCTTCCAGTGGAGGCTTCCTTATAGTCCCAGTGGTTGTCTGTCTTTACTTCGATGAGGTTATCGCCCTTCTTGAGATAAGGCGTAAGGTCGAAGCCGAAGGCCATGACACCGTTTTCGCTCTTGCCTACGTGATGGCCGTTGAGCCACACATCGGCCAGTTGGCGCGCTCCCTCAAACTCAATGAAGACACGCTTGCCCGCTGTCTGGGCCGGCAGACGGAACTTCTTGCGATACCACACCACGGCGGTCTTCATGTCATACGTGCTCAGGCGGAAGGCATCGTCCTCATTCCAGGCATGAGGAAGGGTAACGGCCTTGCCCGTTTTGTCTATTATCCAATCAGAATTGAAGTTGTAAGTCTGCCTTGCCGAAGCCGTATAAACGCTCAAAAGCATGGCGAAAACGATGAATGTTCCTCTGCTTACTTTCGCGGAAGCCAAGGAAAGAAGTCTTTTTCTTAGTTTAAAGCTTTTCATTGCCTTTATAAAATGGTTTTTAATAGGTTCGTGAATAGATCTCGTTGCAATAGTATGTTTAGGCTACAAAGATAATTATTTAATTTTAAATTACAAAGACACAAGTTGTTTTTAGTAAAATAATATCGCATTTAGTGCATAAGTATGAATAATAAAAAAGCTCCGATAAGCACGAAGCCTACCGGAGCTGAATATTGAAATAAAAAGTCTATGACCTTACATCTGTATGAAATTGCAAGCCTGGGCAATCCAATCGTAGACGCCACTGCATATACCAAAGAGCAGAACGCCCGTTGTGCAGAGTGCCAAAGCAAACTTGGTGCCGCAGTCGCTGGTGAATGTGGGCAGCGGATTGTCATTGCGCTTGATGTACATAGCCTTAACTATCTTGAGATAATAGTATAAGCTGATGACCGTATTAACCAATGCAATGAACACCACAGCATAAGCCCAGCCACCCAGATGAGTGGTTACGTCGGCTCCGTGAACGCCTGCCATGAACACGAAGAACTTGGAGAACATTCCGGCAAAGGGAGGTATGCCGCCCAAAGAGAAGAGTGCCAGCGTCATCAGGAAGCTCAGACGGGGATTTGTCTTATAGAATCCGTTATAGTCGTCTATATCTGTCTTGCCGCCATTGTTCTGCTCAACAACCGATATAATGCTGAATACGGCCATGTTGGCCACCACATATACCAGGATGTAATAGCTGAGTGAAGCCAGGCTGATGGCAGAGTCGCCGAGGATGGCAAGCACGATGTAGCCGGCCTGAGAGATGGAGCTGAAGGCCATGAAGCGCTTCAACTCGCTCTGACGGATGGCAAAGAGGTTGGCTACGGTGATGGTGAGCACGACGATAATCATGAGCATCACCTGCCAATAGGCTACCATTGAGGCGAACACATGAATGAGAATAGTGCACAGGGTGAAGGCAGCAGCTCCCTTAGACACTACAGACAGATAGCCCGTGACGGGGGTAGGAGCTCCCTGATAGGTGTCGGCCGTCCAGAAATGGAACGGTACAAGAGAAATCTTGAAGGCCAAGCCACTGAAGAAGAACACCATGCCCATGATGGCAAGAGGTGATGCCGCGAGCTTAGCTGCTACGTCTGCGAAGTAGAGCGTGCCGCAAGCGCCATAGATAAAGCTTATGCCATAGAGCATAACACCGCTGGAGAAGGTGGCTGTTAGGATGAACTTGGCAGCTCCCTCAGCAGAGTTCTTGCGATAAAGGTCGAATGCCACAAGCGTAGCAAGGGGCACGCTGGCCATCTCGAGGCCCAGGAAGAACATGAGGAAGTGGCCTGCGCTCATCATGGCATACATACCCAAGAGCGTTGAAACGATGAGCATGTAATACTCACCTTCCATACGCCGCACCTTATCAGAGGTTACCCAAGCACGGCTCATGATGAATACGATGAGCGTACCCAGCGTGAGGATGGCCTTCATGGCGTGGGTAGCGGGCGTTGTTTGATACATTCCGCCAAAAGCTTCGGTGCCTCCTAAGGGAAGCAGACAAAGGATGGTCTGTGCAAACAAAAGAATACAAGCCAGCGGATTGAACCACTTGCGATCAGCCTGCCGTGCAGATACGAAATCAGCAACGAAGAAAACAAGCAGAATAGCCAGGAGTGTGGCCTCCGGAATCATTTTTAAGAAATCACTGTAATTCATTTCGCTATAGCTTATAAGTTGGTCAAATTACCTGCAAAGGGGATGATATGGCTGAATATCGGGCCCACTGCATTATAAATAATGTTCTGAAAGAAAATAGGCATAAGGCCCAGTCCTGCCACGCAGAAGATGAGTCCGCCAACGGCAAGACGCTCGTCCCAGGTGGCATCGTGCAGCTCAAGGAGCTTGGCATTGGGCACCTTCTGATAAAGAATCTTGCCCACCACACGAAGGATATACACTGCCGTGATGACGATAGACGTACATGCCAGAATGGTAGCTACACGATGGAACGTGCCGGCATTCTCAAAGCTACCCACGAAGATGGTCATCTCGGCTACGAAACCTGAGAAGCCCGGCAGTCCGAGGTTAGCCAAGCCAGCCACTACATAAGCCACGGAGAGGAAGGGGATGACCTTCATCAAGCCGCCCAGATAACGCACGTCACGCGTTCCGGCACGGTGATAAATCATACCGATAACGGCAAAGAAGAGAGCCGTCATGAGTCCGTGAGAGAGCATCTGCAGGATAGCTCCCGTGATAGCAGTCTGCGTGAGCATGAGCAAAGCAAAGAGCACCATGCCGCAGTGAGACACGGATGAATAGGCATTGATGTACTTCAGGTCGGTCTGAACGCAGGCTGACAGGGCTCCATATACCACAGAGATGCACGTAAGCACCAGGAACACGGGCACCCAAGTCTGCAAAGCGTCGGGCAGAAGATACATGGCGATGCGAAGGCAACCATAGCCTCCGAGCTTCATCAGCACGCCAGCGTGAAGCATAGACACTGCCGTAGGTGCCGAAGCATGACCGTCAGGAGACCATGTATGGAATGGGAACAGGGCTCCTAGAACACCAAATCCGATGAATACAAAGGGGAAGAAGATTTTCTGAACCACAGGCGGAATGTTGTGCAGTGCGGCTATCTCGTTGACATTCATCGTGGTGGCTCCGCTGAAATAGTAGATGCCGAGGATGCCAAGAATGAGAAGTGCCGAACCACCCATAAGCATCAGGGTGAGCTTCATGGCCGCATATTCCTTAGGTCCTGTACCCCATACACCGATGAGAAGGTACATAGGGATGAGGGCAACCTCATAGAACATGAACATGGTGAACATGTCTGTGGAAATGAAGAAGCCGAACACACCCGACGAAAGTAGCACGAACCAAAGGAAATACTCCTTCTTCATGGGCTGAAGCTGCCAACTTGCAAACGTTCCGGTGAACACAATGATGGCAGAAAGCAGTATCATCACAACCGAGATGCCGTCTACGCCCACACTATAAGCAATGTGCAGGGGCGCAAACCACGTCACGCTATAGGTGAGAAGCATGTCGGCAGAATTGCCTGCGCTGCGCTGCTGAACGAAATATACGGTTAGCCATGCGGCCAAAGCAAGCAACGCCGTGGCTCCGACAACCATGACACCACGCACCTGGCCGTCGTTCTTTGCAAGCCAAAGCCCTGCCAGCATGAGCAGGGGAATAGCTACGAATAATGTTAATATACTCATTTCCTTATTATATCAAGCAAAGTAATACTAATGTTAAAGCCACTGTACCGGTAATAAACCATACGGCATACTGGCGCACATCGCCGCTCTGCCACGGGCGTATGCTCTCGCCTGCCTCATTGGTTCCCCAAGCCAGGAAGTTGAACGTACCGTCGATGACGTGACGATCGAACCAAGCGATAGGAATAGAGAAAAGTCTGAAGACAATCTTATGCGTGAAGAACTGCCAGGCATTGTCTATATAGAAGCGGTTAAGGGCCGCGTCATGTAGCTTAGGCATCTTGCGTGCCAGCATGTCGGGCACGGGATTGTGCTTGGGAGCATACATCCAGGTAGCCAAGGCAAAGCCTATGGTGGCCACGGCAAGGCTCAGCCAAGCGGTTGAACCAAACTGGAAGTGCTGCAGGGCTATTTCTTCAGCATGGCCGGTAGCGCTTACGAAGTGACCGAAAGGCACCCAACCGGCTACAATAGTAACCAAAGAGAGGAACACCAAGGGGCCCCACATCACGAAAGGAACCTCGGCAGGACGCTTGCGATGCTCGGGATCGAGCTCGTAATAGCTCTGTCCCCAGAAGATAACATAGTAGAGACGGAACATATAAAAGGCGGTAAGGCCGCTCACCATAGTCATGAAGTAGCCCATGAACGGTGAGAAATGGAAGCAGGCATCAACGATTTCATCCTTTGAGAAGAAACCAGCCAGGGGCCAGAAGCCGCTGATGGCTATCGTACCGATAAGGAAGCAGATGTTGGTGATAGGCATATACTTGTGCAAGCCGCCCATATACTCCTTGAAGTTGCTGCCGATGATGACGATGATAGCACCAGAGCAGAGGAAGAGCAATGCCTTGAACATGGCATGAGTAAAGAGGTGGAACATGCCGGCCATATAGCCTACGCCACCCTCACCCTCTATAGACGTGCACACGCCAAGGGCAACCAGCATGTAAGCAATCTGCGATATGGTAGAGAAGGCCAAGCCACGCTTGATGTCGCGCTGGCAGCATGCCACAACAGCTGCATAGAAAGCAGTGAACGCGGCAATGTAAGCCACCCAGTGCAGCTGGTTGGGCGCATACTCAACCCAGATGGGGAAGAGCGACGCTACCTGATAAACGCCGGCCACAACCATGGTAGCTGCGTGTATCAAGGCACTCACAGGCGTAGGACCTTCCATGGCATCGGGCAGCCAAATGTGCAGGGGGAACATGGCACTCTTGCCGGCACCGCCGATGAACATGAGGAACAGGGCCAGCGGAAGAATGGCAGAGGCTCCGGCCAAGTGGCTCTGGATGCCTTCTGTGGCATTGAGGTCGTAGTTGAATGTGCCTACATAGAAGCTGTAGAACAATATACCAATGAGGAAGAACAAGTCGGCAAAGCGCGTCACGATGAACGCTTTCTTGCTGGCATGTACTGCCGCATGCTTGGGATAATAGAAGCCGATGAGCAGATAAGAGCACACACCCACAAGCTCCCAGAACAGATACATCTGGAAGATGTTGGTGGCAACAACCAGTCCTAACATCGACATGGTGAAGAGAGAGAGGAAGGCATAAAATCTCTGGAAGCCTTTCTCATAGCCCTCAAACTTGTAATGCTCGTCACGCTCAGCCATATAGCCGAAGCTGTAAATATGAACCATGAAGCTCACGGTGGTGATAACGATGAGCATCATCACGCTGATAGGCGTGAGGCGGAAGCCTATGTTGAAGAGCAACCGTGTGCCGAAGAGCGGCGCTTTGCCAAAGTCGAGCCATGTGAGATTGAATGTTGTGATGACGGGATACACCTGGTCAGCGTTTCTGCCCACCACAAAGAAGTACTCATAGGCGGTGTAAAGGCTCATCACCCACAGCAAGCCCAGGACGCAGGAGCCTATCACTCCGGCCACAGGCTTCTTCATCTTCATGCCAAAAAGGCCCAGAAGCAGGAAGCTCAGGAATGGCAGAAGGAGTATCAAATATGTGTAACTAAACATAATTATTCTTTTTTACCATTTCATGTTTTCGATACTGTTTACCTGATCGCTGTGGAAGTGACGGTAAACATTGATGATGATAGCAAGCGCTACAGCTGTCTCGGCTGCACTGACGCCAATGGAGAAGAGCGTGAAGAACATGCCCTCGTAGCCATCGGGATAGAGCAGACGGTTGAAAGCCGCGAAGTTGAGGTCTACGCTGTTGAGCACCAGCTCGATGGAAATGAGCATAGCGATGAGGTTTCTTCTTGTTACGAAGCCAAACACTCCGATGAAGAAGAGCAACGCACTAAGCACAAAGAAATATTCTACGGGTATCATTTCTTGTCCTCCTTGTTTTTATTGTTCAGTATAGCCAGCCCACCGATGATGCAAGCCAGCAGGAATAAGGAGATGAACTCAAAGGGCAGCACGTAGCCAAACTTGCTTCCGCTCATCAGCACAGAGCCCAATTCGCTCATATCCATCTCTCTTACCATGGTGTCACCACGCTGCATGGCAACGTCGATGAAGTGATTCTTAAGCAGCACGAGGGCCACAGTGGCAAACCCCACCAGTGCTATGCCAGCAGCTAGGATGGTGCGTTTGCCCAGCCATCTTTCTGACAGTCCGGCCAAGGTGCGCTTGCTTACCAGCTGAATGGCAAAGATATACATCATCGTGATGCCACCGGCATAGATGCTTATCTGCGCTGCACCGAGGAAGGTGTAGTCCAAAACAAAGTACAGTCCGGCTATACCGAAGAGCACGAACAGCAGCGCCGTTGCGGCACGCATGATTCTCTTGGTTGACACGCAGAATATGGCAGAAGCCAAGATTACTGCGGACAATATTGCAAACATTATTAATCTTGCCATAACCTTCTACTTTGTTTTAGTGTTAAACTTGCCTACTTCCCAGTCAGCGCCGCCGTCGATAAGGTTGGGAAGGCTGCCTCCCTTATACACTTCCTTATCCAGATGCAGCACAAGCTTGGATCGGTCGAACACCGAATTCTCGAAATCATTGGTAAACTCTATGGCATCGAAGTTGCAGGCATTCACGCACAACTGGCAGAACATACAGTCGCCCAGGTCGTACTGATAATCATCGAGCTTACGCTTCTTCTTTCCCGTCTCCGGGTCGGTCTCCATGTGGGCCGTAATCTTTATCGTGTCATTGGGGCAAGCCTTCTCACACATGGTGCAGGCCGTGCACTTATAGTCGCCCACCTTCAGTCCACGCTTCACGGCTTCAGGATCATCAGGCGTTTCTACGCGCTTGAAGACGAGCCTGCCACGATGGCGTTTCGACACGTGCAGTGTCGTCTTGCGGTTTTCGGGATACTGCTCTGTGGTCTTAGGCGTAAAGTATTCCTTCATCGTGATTTTCAGACCCGTGGCAAGCGTCTTGATGGCACTCCCGATACCGCCGAAATATGATTGTTTGTTGTCTTCCATTTTATCTCTTATTGCACATTATTTGGTGAAAGTTAAGCCGAATGCCACGCTAACCACCATCACGACGATGATGAGCAGCGACAGTGGCATGAGATACTTCCATTCCAGCTTCAGTATCTGGTCGATGCGCAGACGCGGGTACGTCCATCTTATCCACATCAACAAGAATACCACCACGAAAGTCTTGCCCAGGAACCATACGATACCGGGGATATAGTCCATCACACTATCGAAAGCGTCGATGCCAATATTTACCGGAGCCCAGCCACCAAGAAACACTGTGGTTGCTATACCGCTCACTACGAAGAGGTTAAGGTATTCGGCCAGATAGAAGAAGCCGAAGCCCATACCCGAATACTCGGTGTGATAGCCTGCAGTAAGCTCGCTCTCTGCCTCAGCCAAGTCGAAGGGGCCACGGTTGGCCTCGGCGTTGCCGGCGATACAGAACACGATGAACGCGGGAATTGTAGCCCAGGGAGCCTGGAACACAAGCCACTGCCAGGGGCCCGTCTGCGCGTCTACTATGCCGCTTATCTGCATGGTGCCGGTGAGTATCACGGCTGAGATGAGGCACAGTCCGAGTGACATTTCATAGGAGATGAGCTGCACTGCGCCACGCATAGCACTCGTAACAGAATATTTGTTGTTGCTGGCCCATCCTGCCATGAAGATGCCTATCACTCCTATGGAGCTCACGGCAGTGAGCAGGAATATGCCTACGTTGAAGTTGAGCACCTCCCAGCCTTGGTTCCAGGGCAGGAAGGAGAAGGCTCCCACAGAGGCAATGATGACCAGGAAAGGCGCTATGGCGTATAGCAACTTGTCGGCCTTGTCTACAAAGAATATCTCCTTGATGAGCATCTTGAGCACATCGGCTATCACCTGCAGCGTTCCCCATGGGCCCACACGCATAGGGCCTATACGGCACTGGAAGTAGGCGCAAACCTTACGCTCCATGAAGATGAGCACAATGGCCAGCACGGCATAGGCTGTAAGAATGAGCAAGCCCACCAGCACACACTCTATGAGCACCGTCCAGAAGTTAGGCAGTCCGCACGTGTTGCGCAGCAGGCCGTCGAACCAAACAGCTAAGTTAGATAATATATATGTCTTTTCCATTGTCTGTTTATCTGTCAAGATCAGGGATTACAAAGTCTATAGCGGCACCCGTAGCTATGAGGTCGGCTATCTTCTGTCCGCGCAACATCTTGTCGAAAGCGCCTGCCAGAGTAAGGCCCATGGGGCGCAGCTTCACGCGATAGGGGCTCTTGTCGCCCCGGCTGTCAAGGTAAACGCCAAACTCGCCGGCGCCACCCTCTACAGAGAAGTACCACTGTCCCTCGGGAACGCGTATCACGGGCTTCTGCTTGATGTAGTATTCGCCTTCCGGAATGTTGTCTATCAGCTGCTCTATGATGTTCAGGCTCTGATACATCTCGTTGATGTGTATCATATATCTGTCCATAGAGTCGCCGTTCAGAGAGGTTATCTCATCAAACTTCACCTTGTCGTATAAGTCATAAGGATGGTTTTTGCGCACATCATTATGCCATCCTGCAGCACGACCTGCGGGGCCGGTAACGCCATAGTTCACGCAGTCGGCCAGGTTCATAGGTCCTACGCCCTCAAGCCTCTGGTGTGTGATGACGTTGTCGCCGAACACGTCCAGATATTCTTGTATCATGGGGCGCAGATACGTGCACAGCTTCTTGGTGTTGGCAACGAAGTTGGGGTCGATGTCGTCCTGCAATCCGCCGATGCGATAATAGTTTTGTATGAGTCTGCCACCGGTAGTTTCTTCCATCACGTTGAGCACATGCTCACGGTCGCGCATACAGTAAAGGAATGCCGTCAGGGCGCTCAGGTCTTGCGCGCAAGTGCCCAGGAAGAGCAAGTGGTTGTCTATACGCTGCAGCTCGTCCATGATGGTGCGGATGTAATGTATTCTGTCAGACAGCTCTATGCCCATGGCCTCTTCTATCACACCCACCAGAGCGTGGCGGTGGTGCATGGCACACAGATAGTTGAGACGGTCTGTCAGGGCGAGTGTCTGAGGATAGGTCATGCCCTCCATCATCTTCTCTATGCCGCGGTGTATGTAGCCCAGGTGAGGATAGATGTGCTTCACGGTCTCGCCGTTGAGCACCGTCTGCAATCTCAGCACACCGTGCGTAGAGGGGTGGTTAGGACCGAAGTTCACCACAAAGTCGTCGTCATCAAAGAGTCTGTGGCGCGTCTCCACCAGTTCGCCCAGGTCGTTGAGGTTCCACTCCGACGTGTAGTCGCTCTCAGGCTCATCGGTCATGGGGAACCGGTTGTTCTCCGGGCTCATGTCATAGTCCTTGCGCAGCGGATAACCCACAAAGTCATTGCGCAGGAAGAGTCGTCTCATGTCGGGATGACCGAGAAACTTAATGCCCAGCAAGTCGAACACCTCGCGCTCCATCAAGTCGCTGCTGGCATACAGATGATAGAGTGAAGGTATAACATAGTCGTCGCCCACCTTCTTGGCAATCTGCTTAACGCTCGTGCGTTCGTGCGTGTTGGTGTTCTCAAGAATGTATATACATCCCAGCCCTTCGTCAGGGCCAAAGTCCTCACCCACTATGGTAACAAGGTAGTCGAAGTGCTTTTCTTCTTTCAGCTTGGCCATTTCAGAGGCGAAGCTGTCAAATCCGAATTCTTTATTCTCAAGTTTCATACTGTGTCTACCTTATATATTATTATTAGCAGATTCTGGCTTGAGGCTGTCGAGCTCTGCCTGAAGGCGCTCAACATCCTCCTTGCTGGGAGCCTCGGTCACGATGATAGGCTCGCGCTCGCCCAACTTGGCTTGAGCCAGGTTCTCGTTGCTTATGCCGTGCAGGCCGCCCAAGCCCATGCTTATCTCTTTCTCCTGACGGGTCATCTTATGATTGGCTCCGCCGAAGAATTTCTCCACTTTCACCTTACGCTGCAACTGCATCATTCCATACAGTATGGCTTCGGGGCGCGGAGGGCAACCGGGGATATACACATCCACGGGCACCAGCTCGTCGATGCCCCTCACCACGGAGTAGCTCTTCTTGAACGGACCGCCCGAGATGGTGCAACCGCCAACAGCCACTACATACTTGGGCTCCGCTATCTCGTCGTAGAGACGCTTGAAGACGGGCGCCATCTTATTGGTTATCGTACCGGCACACATGATGAGGTCGGCCTGACGAGCCGAGTTACGTGTCACCTCAAAGCCGAAGCGTGAGAAGTCATAACGTGCGCAACCCACGGCCATGAACTCTATACCGCAGCATGACGTACCGAAAGTAAGCGACCACAGCGAGTTGCTGCGACCCCAGTTCACCAGCTCGTCCAAACTGCCCAGCAAAACGTTGGCACCGCCGTCGTTCAGCTCTTGTGCTATTTTCTCCAGTGAGTCGTTGTCTTTAAACTCACCATAGGGAATGCTCTTGATTTTGGCTCTCTTGCTTACTTCCATTCAAGCGCTCCTTTCCGCCAGGCATAAGCCAGGCCTAACACCAATACCAACATGAAGAAAAAAATGGAGAACAACATGGCTCCGCCGTTTGCCTTAGCCAGACTGCCGAACACAGTAGCCCAGGGATAGAGGAAAACAGTCTCCACATCAAACATCAGGAAGAGAATCGCAAAGAGGTAGTAACCTATGTTTGAAGGCAACCAAGAAGTGCCGCGCGTAGGTATACCACACTCAAAGGGCTCACCCTTCACCGGGTTGTAAGAGCGAGGACCCACCAACTTGGCGATGACATAGGCTCCAACCACCAGGACGACTGCCGTCAGGATGACGGTAATAAATAGTGTGAAATACATAAAACTTTATATAGCTATCATTAAAATTTACGTAAACGCGTTAAGAAACATGTCATGTCTAGAACGCGTGCAAAGTTACAAAAAAATTCTGTGAAAAAAACATTTAGGATTATAAAATACAGCCCGACCTCATAAAATCTTTCTGCCTGACCCTTTGGGTATGCTTGACTATTTCTCTCAACAACGTAAAAAGCTCTCATTGCTTCTTCACAAGAAAAGAATTATCCAACATATCAACTGATGGGCAAAGCTCTTTGCCCGCCTCGCACCAGCGGACATACAAATACCACACCAACGCTTATCCACTGCGAGGCCGGCACAAGGCACGGCCACTACAACTGCTGATAATG
>ERZ780151.1670-NODE-1670-length-15177-cov-2.516532_pt1 | contig 15177 bp, 6 predicted proteins | sample MGYA00510983_ERZ780151 | MGnify/ENA primary metagenome ERZ780151 (study PRJEB29588, sample SAMEA2144623) | human gut metagenome | biome: human gut; feature: human-associated habitat; material: faeces | place: Denmark | collected 2008/2010 ... | reverse complement strand
CTTGTCTCTTCATGCCACTCAGGACAACCACTCAAATGGTCTTGAAAAGTCTCTTCATGCCCCTCAGGGCAACCATTCAAACAGCCTTATAGCCCGTTGTGCAGTTGTTCTTCACAAGCTTGTGGATGTCCATCTCCTCGGTGCCGAACTCCTTGTCATGCTCGGCCATCTCCTCAAGCTCCTTAGCCTCCTCTGCAGAGTGCTCATAAACCATCTTGCCCTTCAGCTCGGCAATGCCCCAGCCTACAAGTGCTATCACAACGAAAGCTATCAAGCCAATTATTGGTGCTGTCATTTTGTTCTGTTCCTTTCTTGTTGATTATTTGCTGCAAAGTTACTTATTTCTTTCCATTTAGCGAAGACTTAACCGCATAATTTATATAAAATATGTGTATATATGCCCGTCACACCGAAAAGTTTTTGTAATTTTGCACGTATGTTTCACTTGATCATGAAGACCGTGAGGTGGGTCGTTGTGCTCATCTTCGCGTCCACCATCTTAGCCGTAGTGGCCTACCGCTTCATGCCGGTCTATTTTACGCCACTCATGTTCATACGCTGTTTCCAGCAGATAGGCAACGGCGAGCACGTCAGGCTGCACCACCACTGGGTGCCGCTTGAGAGCATCTCGCCCTCCATGCCCGTGGCCGTAATGGCCAGCGAAGACCAGAACTTTCTGCATCACCACGGCTTTGACTACCGCGCCATAGAGAACGCGGCAGCCGCTCATTTGGAGAAGGGCAAGAAGTTGCGGGGCGGAAGCACCATCAGTCAGCAAACGGCCAAGAACGTTTTCCTGTGGCCGGGACGCTCGTGGGTGCGCAAAGGGCTGGAGGCTTACTTCACCTTCCTCATCGAGGCCATGTGGAGCAAGCAGCGCATCATGGAGGTTTATCTCAATTCCATAGAGATGGGACCAGGCATCTACGGCGTAGACGCCGTGGCGCAATATCACTTTGAGACCGACGCAGCTCACCTCACACGATCAGACTGTGCCCTGATAGCCGCTACGCTGCCCAACCCCATACGTTTCTCGTCGCTGCATCCCAATGCCTACATGCGCCAGAGGCAGAGCTGGATAGAGCATCAGATGAGAGCCATACCGCCCTTTCCCGGCGAGCATGGCGAATAACCAACAGCCAAAACAACGATGACAGAATTATTAAACGCACTGAACGACCGCCAGCGTGAGGCCGTGACCTACTGCGATGGACCTGAACTGGTGATTGCCGGAGCAGGTTCTGGTAAGACGCGCGTGCTCACCTATAAGATTGCTTATCTGCTGGAAAGCGGCTATCAGCCCTGGAACATCCTGGCCCTTACCTTCACCAACAAGGCAGCCCGCGAGATGAAAGAGCGCATAGGCAGGCTGGTGGGCCAGCAGAAAGCCAGGCAGCTGGTCATGGGAACCTTTCACTCCGTCTTCGCGCACATACTGCGCGTGGAGGCAGCCAGCATAGGCTATGACAGCAACTATACCATCTATGACGAAACAGACTCGCGGTCGCTCATCAAGAGCATCGTGAAAGGGCTGGGCCTAGACGATAAGACTTACAAGCCGGCTACGGTGCACAGCCGCATATCCATGGCCAAGAACCACCTCATAACGGCCGACGGATACGCGCAGGACCACAGCGCCCTTGAGCGCGACATGCACGACCGCATGCCGGAGATGGCACGCATATACGCCGACTATCAGCAACGACTGAGGCAGGCCAACGCCATGGACTTCGACGACTTGCTCACCAATACCTTCATGCTCTTCAACGCTCACGACTACATCAGGCGCAAGTATGCCGCCCGCTTTCGCTATGTGCTGGTAGATGAGTATCAGGACACCAACGCCGTGCAGCAGAAAATAGTGCTGCAGCTGGCTGCCGAGCACGGCAGGCTGTGCGTGGTGGGCGACGACAACCAAAGCATATACTCCTTCAGAGGGGCCAATATCGACAACATTCTGGACTTTCAGCACGTCCTCGACAACGTGAAGCTGGTGAAGCTGGAGCGCAACTACCGCTCTACACAGAACATTGTGGCGGCAGCCAACTCGCTCATCCTGCACAACAACCGGCAGATAAAGAAGCACGTATACAGTCAGGAGGCCGAGGGCGACAAGGTGACCTACAAGCACCTGCACTCGGGGCAGGAAGAGGCCATCGTGGTGTGCCGCGACATCAAGCGCATCATGAAGAAGGAAGGTCTGACGTATAACGACTTTGCCATACTCTACCGCACCAACGCGCAGAGCCGAACCTTCGAGGAGGAGATGCGCAAACCGGCCGTCAACATACCTTATAAGATATATGGCGGACTGAGTTTCTATCAGCGAAAGGAGATAAAAGACATCATTGCTTACCTCAGGCTGCTGGCTAATCCAGACGACGAGGAGGCCTTCCGCCGCATCATCAACTATCCGCAGAGGGGCATCGGAGCAACCACCTTGCAGAAAATCATCGACACGGCAGCCCGGCACGGCGTGTCGCTGTGGCATGTCATCAGCCACATGGCCGACGTTCAGCTGCCCGTGAGCAAGGGCACGGCTGCAAAAATAGCCGCCTTCAGGGATATGATGCAGGGGTTCAGGCAGCAAATGGGCTCTGCCGACGTGTTCAGCCTCACCAAGCAGATGCTTAAAGAAACGGGCATCACGGCTGATATATACATGGGCACAGACCCGGACGACAAGGCGCGGCAGGAAAACGTGGAGGAACTGCTCGACGCCATGAGCGACTTTGTGCAGATGCAACGCGAGGAAGACAACGCCGACAACGTGTTCGTGACCGACTACTTGCAGCAGGTGGCCCTCATGACCGACATGGACAGCGACAACACAAGCGACGACAACGTGACGCTCATGACCATTCATGCCGCCAAAGGACTGGAGTTTCCGGTGGTGTTCGTCGTGGGAATGGAGGAGAACATCTTCCCCAGCTCGATGGTGGGCAACAGTATGCGGGCGCTCGAAGAGGAGCGAAGGCTGCTCTACGTGGCCATGACAAGGGCAGAGAAGCACTGCATATTGACCAGCGCCGAGATGCGCACACGCTACGGCAAGCAGGAGTTTAACCCCGAGAGCCGGTTCATAGCCGACATAGACCCCGCACTGCTCAACATAGACCAGGCATGGCGCACGGCCAGCAACGTCCCGACACAGCGCAAGCCATGGCAGGATGCCGACTATGAACCCAACAAGGCCTACACAGGTAGCCGCACCTGGGGACAGGATTATCGCAAGCTCAACCCACGCTTGCAAAACTCCAGGCCCGTGGCAAGTCAGTTTATGGCCGACCTGAAGCCTAAGATTACGGCACCCAAACGGCCCGAAACGGCCGTAGACCCTCTGAGCGAGCGCACCAAACAGCGACTGCTGAGCGAGGGAGGGTCATTAAGACGCCTCAGCAGTGCCATAACAAATGGCGGAAGGAGCATGGGCGGCAACGCATCAGCCACTGCCTCTTTTGGCAACCTGCATGAAGGCGTGCGCATAGAGCATCAGCGCTTCGGACTGGGCACCGTGCTCAAGCTCGAAGGAAAGGGCGAAAACGCCAAGGCAACAGTGGATTTTGACAACGCCGGACGCAAGCAACTGCTCTTGAAGTTTGCCAGATTTAAGGTGGTAAAATAGGCTTTCCACGCTATTGTTACATTTTCGGGGGTAGGAGGGGCGCCGTCCCGGTGCCCCATTTATCAAAGCCAAAACACCGCACAATCGTCGAGCACCCTAACCACACTCAACGCGTAGGGACGCTCGTTCGAGCGCGTACAAGCGAATGATTATCAATTGGTTATGTTGAAATCCTAACCACACTCAATCCGTAGGGACGCTCGTTCGAGCGTCCGCAAGCGTCGTACAAGCAAATGATTATCAATAGGTTATGTTTAATAATGTGCACAACACACGCCCACAATTCAATTGCGATGGGATTTTGAATACGCCATTCACCCATGTGCCATTTGAAACTGGGCCCCTCATTGATTGCTCTCTGCTTGCGGACGCACCAAGGTACGTCCCTACATTTAGGATGTAATTAAATTGTTGGGCGTAGGAGGTGCGCCGTCTCGGTGCCAACACAGCAATGTGCACCCATCATATTAATGAATTTCTCATGCGGACTGTGACCCTCATTGATTGCTCTCCTATTGCGGACGCACCAAGGTACGTCCCTACATTTAGGGTGTAATTATATTGTTGGGCGTAGCAGGTGCGCCGTTGAATACGCCAACCGCACATGTTTCGTTTGAACTGGGCCCCGAGATGGCGCCCCTCCGCTTGCGGACGCACCAAGGTACGTCCCTACATTTAGGATGTAACTATGCTGTTGGCATAGGATGGACACCGTCTCGGTGCCCACACAGAAATGTGCACCAGGGTGCATCCATAGCATGTTTTTTCACGCTCAAAAATAGCATCCCCATGGTGAGGCGCTATTTGCGTCAAATCTTAAATAGGCCTTTTTGGGCTGCAATAATGCCTATTTTGCAAGCCGAAACAGGCACTTTTGCAATGCAGAAAGGCCACTCTTGTAAAAGTGTGATGACATCGTCAGTGTTTGTCTTCTTTTTCTAAGGTATGTCATTGCTGTCTATACAGATGTTATATGATGCCGGCTTAATATGTCGGATAAAGTTTTGCCGTAAGATAAAAAGCAATTTTATGCAACATAATGATAATGTATTGTTTTCATAAATTAAAAATTCGTCAATTTAAATATTTCTTTTTGATGGCAGAAATAATGGTTTTGATGATAAATATTTGTAAATAAGTAATTTATATGCATTGTGTTTTGATTTCTTTTAAATGTAAGATGGCTGTAGATTATGTTGTTTTTACTATGTAAATTGTATTTTATGCGAAATTTAACGAATAATATTTTTTCGCTTAAAATAAATTTTTTATCTTTGCCCCCGAATGGATAACAACTTCAAGCAGCAGTAGAAAACATCTTTTAAACACAGCCCGAAATAAATAAATAGGGTTGCGCTGTGAGTTTGAACGCCAGCATTACAAGAACGAAAAGTTATTATTGATACTGAATTAAAAGTTTTGATTAGATGAAAAAAGATTATTGCCCCCCGGTGCGAGGCGCTTCTCATCACTACCTATGGTGATGTGGCATTAGGTCCCAGTGTTTCTGGTTCTGTACCTGAAGAATCTCAACTTTCGAAACCATCATTTACAGGCGACGATGATGATTCTGAGGTGTCTAAATCTTTATGGAGTGATGATGATGAAAACAATAACAAATAAAGAAAGGATACAGAGATGAAATTCAGAATTTACCTATTAAGCTTGATGGCTTGTTTGCTGTCATCGGCACGAATGATGGCTGATGATACTCCCATTACTTCTGTTCCCTTTAACAAAACCGACCTGACAACGGGACAGTATCGCATCCCCTCACTTGTACGAATAGACTCAAAAACGCTCATAGCCTTTGCTGATCTTCGCTCAGGAAGCGGTGATGTGGGCGCAACAGACGGTCATACATCCATAGTGGCCAAGAAATCGACTGACAATGGAGTCACTTGGGGCGAGCAAATCACTATTCTTGATGCATCCAAACAGAGCGACGCCAACTTCAAGTACGGCGATGCCGCAACGGTGTACGACCCCGACAGCAACAAGATACTGCTCATGTGCTGTGGCGGTACGGTGGCTTACAAAAATTCAACAACCGATAACCCTCTGCGCACATACATGGCCACGATAGATCCGGACAAGCTTGGCACTGTGGAGCCTAAAGATATAACCTCTACTATTTATGGACTTTTCAGTGGCACCGGCCTCACCAAACTGTTCCCCACAAGCGGTGAGATGTGCCGCAGCAAGTATATCAATAAGGGCACTAACAACCGTATCTATTTGGCATTGGCTACCAATATAGACGCCAAGGTGATATATACCGACGACCTGGGCAAGACGTGGCAGGTGCTGGGAGGCGCTTCTACGCAAACCATGTATCATGCCAACAACTATACGTCTGATGAGACCAAGTGCGTGGAGCTGCCCGACAAGAGCGTGTGGATAACCTCTCGCTTTAATGGAGAAGGCAGAAGCCGAGGCTTCAATGTGTTTACTTATTCGGACAATACCTATACCAGTGGAACGTGGGGAGCTCTCAACAGCCCTAACTGTGAGGCTACGCCAGACGCCAACAACAACAACTTCAGAATGTCGGCCAGCCGTTGCAATGCCAGCCTGGTGATTGTGCTGGCACGCAGAGTGTCTGACAATGCGAATGTATATATAGCACTCCACTCCATTCCTTATGGCGAAATGGGGACCAATCCCACATTAAAGGTAAAGACATATACCGACCGCAAGGACTTGGGCATCAACTGGAAGGTGCTCAAAGACCGCAATGACTTCACAACCATGAACGATCAGGATGTTAAGGCAAAGAACAATAAAAATGAGGAAGTTGATGTGAATGGCTCCCACAAGTTGCTGTCAGGGTGGAACAACTATCAGCTCAACAGCGACTATTCGGCTTACTCTACGTTGCTCGACAATGGCAGCGATGGTGTTGACCTGCTCTTTGAGCATACCACAGAAAAAGGAAATTACAGCATTCAGTACCAGCATCTGTCGCTATCTACCATAACCGGCGGTGCCTATACCTATGCCACTGACTTGGACAATGATGCTTACATGAACGTGAACGTGATGCCACTGCCGGGAAGTGTATATCTCATCAAGGCACGATATAAGGATTCTAAAGGCAATATCACCGAAAGTTATCTGCACAGCGGTTTCGTTCCTATCACATCTAATGGCGTTACTAAAGATGGTGACGCTCTGCTCACGGCATCGCAGAAAAAGGGCACAGATGTGCCTGATCCCACCTATTTCTGGACCTTCTCACAGGATGCTGGCACGAGTTCGCCCTATTTCTCAAGCTATAACGGAGACGGATACATGGGATGGGGCTCTGGTGGAACAGACTATTGGACCAATACAGAAGCCAATACCACCATCTGCACACCTTTTTACAACAAAGCCTTTACTATCAAAGCCTTTCCTCATAAGAGCAAACTGATAGAAAAAGCAAAAGGTGTAACGGCTTCAGACGTCGATGGATATTCGTTGGAGTATCTGCATACTAAATTTGGTAATGACCGTTTTATGGCTGTGAAGAGCGACGGAACGACGGTGAATTGGGTCCTCAATACGGGCAATTCGCTGACAACAGGATCCGGTCATTGGACCACAGACTTGATTTTTGTTAAGGTAAGTCCATCAAACACGGATGATCACGGCTCATTCAATGCCCCCACATTCAGCCAGACAGGTTATCCTATTACCTTTGCCAGAAGTGAGGATGACTGCGACGCCTATAAGCAGGCAGTGAAGAAAGGCACGGATAGCAACTTCGACTTCAATTATTATGCCACTCTCCGTGCACCGTTTGCCCTCTATGTGCCCTCTGATGTGAAGGTTTACAAGCTCACCAGCGTAGATGTGGCCAACGAGAAACTCACATTGGAGGAGTATACCACGCTTCCTACCTATGATGGCAAAACCATCATACCGCGCGAGACTCCTGTCATCATGCAGTTGGCAGGCACAAGAGGCAACGGTCAGACATCGGTTATCCGATATTTTGACCTGGCTCCTGGTCAGCCTTTCGAAGCACCTGATGCTAATGGTACAAATCCTACGACCAAGCTCAATGGTACGTTGGGAAGAGAAGTGCTATCTTCAGACACTTATCAGAGCGTAGAACAAGGCACGGGCTCGTATGTCTACTATCTGTTGGGTAAGGTTAACGGCTACGTGGCACTCTACAGACTGGGCAAGAACAGCGATGGCAAGTTTGCCATAGCACACAACAAGGCCTACTTTATGTTTTCTACACATGGTACTACATCGTCTAAACCCAGCTTTGCAATCAATGTAGAGGATGGTGAAACAACAGGCATAACCGTCGTTGGGCAGACATCGCAGCGCGTTGAAGATGGCAAGGTTTATGACCTTAACGGTCGCTTCCTTGGCTATTCGCTCAGAGGGTTGGCCAGTGGAATATACATTCAGAATGGTCGGAAATACGTAAAATGATAGTTTAATATTCTTTAGTTTGTTTTTAATTAACTATATCTCGGAAAGGGGCTGTGCGTGAGCATGGCCCCTTTTTCTCTGCCCGGCAAGGCTGATGATGCCACCGTACAGACGCTTTACGTGGCACGGCGTGGCGTGAAGTCAGTAGCGATAGAGCTTCACGTGCAGTATCTTATAGTCGCCGCAGGCTATGCGGGCGTGGCGGCCCTGGTGGTCTTGGTCGCCGTTGTCGCGCCGGATAAACCGCAAAGTGCCGTCGGCTGCCACCTCCACTTGGTCTACATAGCCTATGCCGATGCGCTGTCCGCGGAACTTGGAGGCTGTTGCCGTGGCGGCATCCTTGCCTTGCTGGGCAAAGCCATCCTCGCCCCGGGTTACCTGAACCTCCTGTTTCTTCTCTTCGGCCGTCTGGAATACCGTTACGATGCCATTGCCTGCGATGAGGTAATCATCGGTTCCCAACTTCAGAATGAGGCCTCCTCCTTCCGGCCAAGGCGTGCCGTCAGTGGCCCGCGGGTCCCATGGCAGGGTGTAATAATGGCGGCATGTAAGGATAACATCGTCGTCTGTGATGACTTGTTCGCGGTCGTTCTGGTCGAAGAGCAGCCCCCATGTATTACCCCAAGGCCCTTTGGGCGCGCCGGGACCCATGCCCTGTGCCTTGATGAGCAGGGGCTGCAACTGCCGGATGAGCTTATATGCTTGGCTCACGCTGGCAGCTGATGTGGCATCGGCCTCGTCTATGGCAAACGGCGAGAAGCTTATGGCATCCACGGCACCAAAGGTATAGAGGGCGCGCACGCCACTATTGGCCGACAGTCTCGTCTCTGGTGTGAAGAATGGATTGTTTTTCAGCTTGTATTTGGCCACCCAATCCTTGAAGCCCGTATCGTATATGTCGGGCGCAAAGATATCGATGTCGGGCGCGGCACACTTCCATATCTCTATGAGATGGGCCAGCGGACCGGCCGAAGGATACTCACCCGGCTTGCGTCCGCGGCTGTTCATGGCTGCGTTGACGTAGAGGGGCAGGGCATAAGTGGCCTTGGCTGCCGCACAGAGCTGCTGTACATAGGCAGCGTAATAATAGGCCTGAAACTTTTCTTGTGCAAATATGTCGTCGCCAAACACCTCCGGCCACGTGCCCCGCTTGGCTATGCCTAAATGCTTAAGCAGCTTTTCGGGCACGCGGCTGCGGTAAGCTTTCTCGGCCAGAGGTGAGAAATCGCGTGCCGATTCAAGCATGCCTATCTCGTTTTCCACTTGCAGCATGATGACGGTGTTGTGCTGACTGTCTACCTCTTTGATATGTTCAACGAGCCGCAAGAAGGCCCGCTTGTCGGCCTTGAGCACGTTCTCGGAGAATGCAGTGGCTATTTCGAGTGGCTTGCCATTGGCTGTCTGTGCTCTCGGAAAGCGCTTGGTGTCTTGCTTGAACCACAGAGGGGCGTAGCAGCTCATGGAGTTCTTCCATGCGCCGAACCACAGATACACGAGCTTCAGGTTGTTCTGCCGGGCTGTTTGTATGGCTTCGTCGATAAGACTGAAGTCGAATTGCCCCTCCCTTGGCTCCATTAGGTCCCAGTAGGCGGGCAGAAACACGGTGTTAAGTCCCAAGGCTTTCATGCGTGGCAGCACGCTGTCGATGTCGGCTTTGCTTGTGGCTGCCGAGTTGCTTAGCTCTCCACCCAGGATGAGCATGGGCTCGTTGTTCACCATGATTTGGGTGGCTGTGCCCTGATGGCGCAGCCATACCTTGGCAAAGGCCTGCATATTGAGCAAGCAGAATGTCGTTAGCAGTAAGAAGAGTGTTTTTTTCATGACGTGAAAAGGGTTTTATCGGGAGTACCGGTTAGTGCGAGTTGGCGTTGCGAGGAGCCTTATGGGCAAACTGACCGAAGTAGTTCAGGCACACGTCGCGCCACTCTCTGGCATTGTCGGCCTGCACTTTGAGCAGCTCGGCCACGCGGTTCCAGCGTGCTCCGTCATTGTCACCGTCGGCCGTCTCCAGCGCTTTGAGCTCCTGCCAAACGGGCAGATAGGCTTCTACGGCACTCACTCCCTGGTTGTAATGTTGCTGAATATTGTCCCATAAAGTAAGTCCGTTGCTCATCACATAGTTCCATGCTACATGGTGAAACCACAGCAGATAACGGTCGGGACAGGTGTTGATGTCGTTGTATAAGCTCTTGTAAGGCTCGCGATATTGGTTTACCGCGCCCGAACCTTGGCTGGTGCGGTTGAAGCCAATGCCCAGAGAGTCGGCCTTGTGATAGTAAACGGGGCACCATTCTATGGGATATTCGGCCTTGAAACCATCAGGTTCAGGACCGTAATGGTGGTCGAACTTAAAGATATGGTGCAGTCCTAAGGGCATCATATAGTTGACGCAATCCTCTCGGCTGCGCATCATGATGTTGCGTACGGGCTCTACAAAGCGTGGATTGTTGTTGAAGGTGAGGCCTATCCACTCGCTGGCTATCTGCTCGGCCGTGAGGTTCGGGTTCCATGCAAGCCGCCCGAAGGCATACCAGTTAGCCTGCGAGAAGTCGTGGCCACACCAGTTTTCATCGCTGCCCACGTTGCTCACGCCTGCTATGCCCAGCAGTTTCTGCGGACTGACATAGTGGAAGAACTCCTTCCACATGGTGCCCAGATAGACCAAATGCTTGGATTGTCCGGTATATTCTTGCGTGATCTGGAACTCAGCCATCTGCTGCGTGGCCTGCATATTATCGAAGATGGGCGCGTAAGGCTCGCGAGGCTGAAAGTCGAGCGGACCGTTCTTGCTCTGCAATATCACGTTGTCGCTGAACTGTCCGTCGAGGTCTTTAAACTCTGAAACGGCCTGCATGACACGGTCTTCGCCCTTATGCTTGGCTCCATATACGAAAGAGCGCCACATCACAATGCCCCCGTGAGGCTTCAAGGCATCAGCCAGCATGTTGGCGCCATCGGCATGTGAGCGTCCGTAATCAAACGGTCCGGGCTGCCCTTCAGAGTTTGCTTTGACCAGAAAGCCCCCGAAGTCGGGTATCATCTTATATATCTCGTCGGCCTTCTTGCGCCACCACAGCCGCACTTGTGGGTCGAGCGGGTCGGCGGTAGAGGTATATCCCAGAGCTTTGGGCGTGCCGAAGTTCACTGATAGATACACTCTGATGCCCCAGGGACGCAGTATGTTGGCTATCATACGCACCGAGTCGATATATGCTTTGGTGAGCATCTTGGGCGAAGCATTCACATTATTGAGCACCACACCATTGATGCCGACAGACGCGTTGGCCTTGGCATACTCGTTGAGGCGCACCGCCTGTGGCGACGGATGGCGTGTAAAGAAGCTGGCAGGGCGCAGATTGCAGTTCCAGAAGATGCTTCGTCCGGCGTAGCCGCGCTCTATAGAGCCGTCGAGGTTGTCCCAATGATTGAGCAACCGATACTTAAAAGCCGGCACAAAGGTACTGTCCATGGCGTGCAACGTGCCCAGAGCCTGCATTCGCTGGGCCTCAAAGCGTCCGTAAATAAGTCCGGCCTGCGTGGCAGCCACCACCTTTACGTGTCCGTCAGTGGTGCATGTCAGTCTGAAACCATCGCCTGTCACACTGCCCTTGACAAACTCCGTGGTTATGTTATCGGGCTGTTTGGCAAACCTGCCCAGCCATAACGAGTGTCCGTCGTTGGCAAAGGCAAAAGCTGAAACAAACAGCAAGGCGAATAGAAATACACTTTTTTTCATACGATGTACTTAGGTTAGCTTGAGTTGTTTGCTTGCAAAGTTACAACAAATAGGCCAACCATGCCATACGGAAGTGTTTAAGATTCGTTTCTATTTGTTTCATAATATTCCGTAGGAGTCATTCCGAAGTGTTTCTTAAAGGCTGTGGAGAAGTGAGCCTGATTATTAAACCCCACGGCGTAAGCCACCTGCGTGACGTTGATGTTGCCCTGAACAAGAAGCTTGGCAGCCTGCTCCAATCGCAGGTTGCGGATAAACTCGGCCGTCGATATGCCTGTTATCTCCTTCATCTTGCGGTGCAGTTGGGCGCGGCTGATGCCCACTTCCTCGGTCAGCATCTCTACATTGAAGTCAGGATTTTGCATGTTTTCGTTCACGCACTTCATGATACGCTCCATCAAGGCATCGTTGTTGCCCTTCACCTTTACCTCTTCTACCTTGCCTGTTTGCCGCTGTGCGCCGGAGTATTTGCCCCTCAGTCGGCGCACGTTGTCCACCAAATTATCTATCACCACATGCAGCTCGTCCATGCTGAAGGGCTTGGCCATATAGGCGTCGGCGCCCTTTTTCAGTCCTTCCAGCTTGTCGGCGACCTGCGTTTTCGATGTAAGCAGGATGACAGGAATGTCGCTTATGTTTGAGTTTCCTTTTATCTTCTTGAGTAGGGCAATGCCGTCCATCTCCGGCATGACCACGTCAGAGATGACCAGGTCGTAGCTGTTGTTGAGCAGTTTGCCCAGTGCGTCCTTGCCGTTGGATGCATAGTCGAATCTGTACCAAGTGCCCAGCTCGCCCGATATGTAGCGTGCTATCTCGTAATCATCGTCTACCACCAGTATGTGCAGGTTGCGGTTGGCTGTGTTCTTGCGCTTTGTTTCAGTGTCTTGTTGTGCGGGGCTGTCCTCCATTATCTCTTCCGGGCGCAGGTGCCGGCACCCTTTGCGCAGCCTGACTTCTATACATGCGCCCCTCTTTCCGTCTTCGCGGTTATATGCCTTGATGCTTCCTCCGTGCATCTCTACGATGGCATGGCACAGATTGAGACCTATTCCTGTGCCCATGACGCCGGAGCCGGAACTGTTGCGGCCTTGGTAGAAGCGCTCGAAGAGTCTGCCGATGTCCTCCTTCCTGAACCCTATGCCGTCGTCAATCACCTTGAGGCACACGTAGTTTTCGTGGTCAGACACCTCTATGTCGATGTGCCCGTTGTCTGAGGTATACTTCATGGCGTTCGACAAGAGGTTAGACACCACCTTGTCGAAGTTCACCCTGTCTATCCAAACCCTCACTGCGGGGTGCTTGATGTGATAAGGCTGGCCCTTGCCATTGACGAGTGAGATGCTCACATGCTTGTCGCTGGCGTAGTATTTATACAGTCTGAGGATGTTGGCAACGAAGTCTACCAAGTCAGTGTTCTGACATTGCAGCCTCATTTGCTTCTTGTCTATCTTCCTCTCGTCGAGTATCTGGTTCACAAGCAGCATGAGTCGCTGCGCGTTTCTCTCTATGATGTCGATGTCGGCCTGGTTGTCGGCATCTGTTATGCGCTTCTTCAGCTTGCGCAGAGGCCCCATGATGAGTGTCAGCGGCGACCGTATGTCGTGCGTAGCGTTGATAAGGAACTTCATTTTCTGCTCGTCTAAGTCGGCTTGCCTGCGCTTTTCGTAGTTTCTGAATACGAAGGCGAACAGCGAGCCACCCAGTATCAGATAGATGAGGATGGCCAGTCCGGAGGCATACCACGGGTGTTCCACCTCAATGCTCAGGCGTTTGACGTGCTCAGAAGGTATGCCGTTGAACGACGCGCGCACCTCTATGTTATAGTGTCCGGGCTCCAGTTGTGTGAAGGATATGGTGTTGATGCCTTCGCCCGTGTTGGTCCATCGGCCGCCATTGATGCGGTAGTCGAACGAGATGTCGGCCTGCCGCTTATAGTTAAGCATGGAGAACTCCAGCAAGAAGGTGTTGTCCTTATAGGGCAGGGTGAACTTCTCGCCCATGCAGCTCCTCGACTTTCCGTTCACCATGAAGCCCGTCAGGTACACCTCACCCAGCTTTTCCTTTCTTCCGTTCACCACTTCGGGATAGAAAGTCGTTATTCCGTCGGCCGTGCCAAAGGCTATCCTGTCATCGGCATCGCGCATCATCGCCCCCAGCATATACTCGTGTGAGGTTAGACCATTGCCGTTGATGTAGCTGTAGAACTGCTTTCTGGCAGCGTTATACTGCCATATACCCATGGTGGTACTAATCCAGATGTTGCCCTGCCGGTCGGTGGTCATGGCGCTCACCTGCTTGTCTCGCAGCATGTCGCTGCCGGGAAGGAGGCCCGTCTTTCGCGTCTTTACATTATATATATATAGTCCGTTGTCGGTGCCTATGACGATGTTGCCGTGCCGGTCGGCGCAGATGGCGTTTGAAAGGATGTCGGGCAATATCTTTGTCCAGCCCAGGTCGTTGAACGACAGCGTGCTGGTGTTCATGTTGCACACGCCGTTAGACGTGGCTATCCACAATCTTCCGTGCCCGTCATAGTAGAGCGAACGCACCCAGTCGTTGCACAAGTAGCCTTTCTTGCCACGGTCGCTCATGGTCAGTATGGTGAGTTTGTCGGTCTGAGTGTCATATACATACAGTCCTTTACTATACACCGAGATAAACAGCTTGCCCTTTCCGTCGTCGGCTATGCTGTATATTCCGGCACTCTCAAAGCGCAGCTTCTGTTGTGCCTGCCCTGTTTCGGGCACGTAGCTGTATAGCGCGTTGCCTGTGCCCAGCCAGTATTTGCCCTGCTTGTCGCGGTAGATGACAGATGTGCCGGCGGGCGATTGCGGGTGCGCTGTGATGTTTCCGTCGCGGTCGAACCTGAATACGCCGCTGTTCTGCACCGTACACCAAGTGTCGCCATGGCTGCCTTGCGCGATAGACGACACCGAGCTGCCGATGTTATAGTCTTGCGAATCAAACGTCCACGACATGAAGTCATCGTGCTCTTGGTTCACCAGCAGCAGCCCTTTTTGGTAACATCCCACCCACAGATTGTTGTCCTTGTCGGATAAGATGGCGTTGACGAACGATGATTTCAGGTCGAAGCCCTTGTCATAGGCGGCATCGTAGGCCACAATCTTCTTGCTTCCTCTGGCCGCGGTGAGCACTCCGCTCTCTGACGTGCCCAAGAAGAGGTTGCCCTGCCGGTCGAACACCGCCGTGTTGATGGTGATGTTGCCCTTGTAGGGTCCGAAGTCATAGCCCGCGTCTGCTATTTTCCCAGTGGCATAGTCGTAGTAGATGATGCCGAACATGCACACGATGACCAGTCTGTTGTGCCTCTCAAAGAAGGCCACAGGCGCTCCGCAGGCCGAGTGGAAGTCGGTGAGCCGCA
>ERZ780151.1655-NODE-1655-length-15300-cov-5.242047_pt1 | contig 15300 bp, 10 predicted proteins | sample MGYA00510983_ERZ780151 | MGnify/ENA primary metagenome ERZ780151 (study PRJEB29588, sample SAMEA2144623) | human gut metagenome | biome: human gut; feature: human-associated habitat; material: faeces | place: Denmark | collected 2008/2010 ... | reverse complement strand
GATGGCGGTAATGGTCGTCTTGATGCTGTAAGTAATGCTCTTGCCAGCCACTTTGGAAAGCCTTGCGATATCTTCTGTTATGAAGAACATTCATTAAAGAAGGGCTCAGATTCTAGTGCCATTGCATATGTTGGTATTACAGGAGAGGATGGAAAGAATTACTTTGGTATTGGTATTGACCATGATATCATCAGAGCTTCTATTGATGCGTTAGAGTCAGCCATGAACAGAAGTCTTGAAGCTTAATATATTATTTAATTGAATAATCTGTAATAGTACCCATGTCCTTAACGTATACTAGAATGATAACGATTAAGGAACATGGGTTGTTTTATTTATGTAGAATTAAAAAATCCCCCTCAAAGGGGGAAGCGGTACTATAGTACTAATGCTATTATACGCTTGTGGGGAGAAAATATAGTTAAAGGGGTAAAACTATTGATTCAAACATTTCGGAGGGATGGTAATGTTTTTAAGAAAACGATTAAGTAGTTTGAGTGCAAAGTCGAAGAAAATCATTAGTGGTGTTCTTGTTGCAGTAATGGTTGCTGGTTCTGTGATTGCGGGAACTTCATTAAAGGCTGGGGCATATTCTAAGACACAGGATGTACTTGATGAACTGTTAGGAGCAGCTAAGCCATATGGTGTGGTTGCAGATGAATTTAAGAACGCTAATCATAATCAGACATGTTTTGCAACCAATAATCTTGTCATAACAGACCAGTGGCTGAGTGCCTGGCTGGATATGAGTGTGGGAACAACTTATATCAGAAGTTTTGATAACACAGGTTCGGCTGAGGTGTTTATTGACAGGAATGCATTTAATAATCTTGTTCTAGGAACAGATTACGATTATGTTCCGACGGAGAACAAGTGTTATATTAAAGGTGCTGACGGAAAAAGAACAGGGGCTGTCATTAACGTCAACAACTGTAAAGATACAATCAATGTTTATTATGCTGAAGATTATATGGACGTAACTGCAGCACTTGATAAGGTGTATGACAATTTTAAAGAATATGCAGATATTTCTGATGAAGAAGCTGACATCGTTATCAAAGCTAATGATGAGAAAAAGATTGATCTTTCATCATTTAAGGATAAGCAGATTGTAGTTGTTAATATGTATGCAAGTAATTATAAAGACTGGCAGGGCAATGAAGTATCAACTTATTATGGAGAAGGTCAGTTAAGTATAACTAATAAGGCTGATGGTCAGTTTGTTATTATGAATCTTTTAGGTGCAGATGGAGATGCAGAGGTTAAGAGATTCAGCATTAATGGAAAGAATTCAGGCGGATTAACAGATGTTGATATATCTGATACAGTAATATTTAATGCTGTAAATGTTTCAGGTAAGCTCAACATGGGGGAGATATGTGGTATAGTAGTTGCTCCAAGAGCAGATGTTACACTTACATCAACATGCAATGGAAGGGCAATTGCAAATACATTCGTTAATATTAATGGTCAGATGCATTTCATATCTGATTGCCAGCAGGAAGGTACAACAGCAAAGGAAACTGCTGCTGAGACAAAGGTTGATGAGTCCACAAAGGTTGCTGAAGAGACTAAGGTAAATGAGACAACAAAGGCAGCTGAAGAAACTAAGGAAAATGAGACAACAAAAGTTGTTGAAGAAACTAAGGTAAATGAGACAACAAAAGTTGTTGAAGAAACTAAGGTAAATGAGACAACAAAGGCAGTTGAAGAAACAAAGGTAAATGAGACAACAAAGGCAGTTGAAGAAACTACAGTAAGTGATACAACAAAGGCTGATGCAGTAATTAAAGCTGATGATACAACAAAAGCTGAAGAGTCGATAAAGACAGGGGATGCGACTAAGAAAGCTGATGATATATCAGGCACAGATGTTACTAAGAAGAGTGGCGAAGTTGCTGGAGATGAAGAACAGGTAACAGGAAAAGACGGAGTGGCAATTGATGGTTCAAGAGTAAGAAAGAATGGTGAAGTTGCTGCTAATGAAGAAGTTGTAAAGACAGGTGACAACAATCATGTCTGGGTATATGTTATAGTTCTTGTAGCAGCAGTTGTTATATTCGGAACAGTTATTGTTATAAGCAAGAAGAATAATAAAAAATAATATTTACTATTAATTATTATTAAGGCACAGCATATATTGTTGTGCCTTTTTTATTGGAGTGGTATTGAAGCACTCTGTTTTTTTATGCTATAATGCAATATGTATGAGTCAAAGTAGGCTCTGAACACAAAATACAGTGAAGAACAAGGAGATGGAAGTTTTATGAAACATTTGATACTTGCATCGGGTTCACCAAGACGAAGAGAATTAATGAGTCAGGTAGGACTTGATTTTACTGTTGTTACAAGTGATGCAGATGAGAATATTAAAGAGATGGAGCCGGAAGATTATGTAAGAGAATTATCTTCTGCTAAGGCACAGTCTGTATTAGAGCAATATGCAGATAAAGAGGATTCTGTAATTGTTATAGGTGCAGATACTATTGTTTACCATAAGGGAGAGATTCTTACCAAGCCTAAGAATGAAGAGGATGCATTCAGAATACTTAAGTCTTTAGAAGGTCAGATACATCAGGTGTATACAGGTGTAACTATATGCAGTGCACATAAGAATGTAAGTTTTTATGAAAAGACTGATGTGTGGGTATATGATATGACTGATGAGGAAATCAGGGATTACATTAGCACAGGAGAGCCTATGGATAAGGCTGGTGCATATGGTATTCAGGGAAAATTCGCAGCATACATTAAGGGGATTGAAGGCGACTATAATAACGTTGTCGGTCTGCCTGTTGCAAGACTTGTACATGAGCTTAAAGTATTTTAAGGAGAAAACATATGGTTAAATTCGTAGCAAGTGACCTTGATGGGACACTGCTTCTTAACGGAGCACAGAGCATTGATGAATCGGCTATACAGTATATCAATAAACTTGTTGACAAAGGCGTTATATTCGCACCAGCTAGTGGCAGGCAGATAACGAGTCTTAAGAGACTTTTTGGCGCTGTCAGTGATAAGCTTGCATATATTGCAGAGAATGGTGCTCTTGTGGAATACAAGGGTGAAACTATTGGAAAGACTGCGATGGATAGGAAGCTTGCGTTAGAGATAATTGAGGATGTAATTGAGCAGCCTAATTGTGAGGTGCTTGTATCAGGAGAACATACGGCATATATTAAGCCTAAGTCTGAAGAATATTATTACAGAATGACAAAAGTGGTCAATTATCATACTACATTAGTCGATAAGTTTACTGACATTGATGAGGATATATTAAAGATAGCTGTGTGTGATATGACAGGAATTAAGAACTCTAAAGAACATTTTATTAACAAATGGAGTGATAAGGCTTCAGTACTTGTATCAGGAGAACTTTACTTAGACCTTATGGATACTAATGTCAATAAGGGGAGAGGAATTGAACAGATACAGAAATATTTCAGCTTAAAACCTGAAGAATGTATGGCATTTGGTGATAATTATAATGATATCGCTATGTTGGATAAGGTATATTATTCATATGTTATGGAGAAAGCTGTAGAAGATGTTAAGAAACACGGGCGTTTCGTAACAGGATGGGTAGAAGGAACATTAAGAGAGCAATTTAAGGATATAAGATAAGGAGATTTAAGTTATGGATAAACATATTGATGAGTGTGCGAAGGTGTTTCTAAGAGATCAGAAACAGCTTTTCGATGAGCCTGTTGCATATGATTTAGAGGAGGCTAAGGAATTCTTAGAGGACTGTATGGCAGTATACTGCAAGGATATTAAAGAGTTAAGAGAAGTTATGGATGATGAAGGTATGGATGTATCTGATTTAAGCAATGATGAGCTTCTTGAGCAGTTAGAAGTATTCAAGCTTGATAATGGCGGATATTTCTTCGTGGAAGGATAGTACAGATGCGTATAAATGTTGTATGTGTAGGCAAGATTAAGGAAAAGTTTTATACCCAGGCAGTTGATGAGTATTCCAAGAGACTTTCAAGATATTGTAAGTTGGATATAGTTGAACTGGCTGATGAGAAAACACCGGATAATGCAAGTAATGTTGTCAATGAACAGATTAAGAATAAGGAAGGGGAGAGAATCCTTTCTGTCATTAAAGATGATGCTTATGTATGTGCACTTGCAATAGAAGGAAAAATGCTTGATTCTGTTGAACTTTCTGAGAAGATTGACAGACTTGGAATAGAAGGAACAAGTAACATAACATTTGTAATAGGAGGCTCTTTGGGACTTGCAGATGCAGTACTTAAGAGAGCTGATTATAAGCTGAGTTTTTCAAGGATGACATTTCCACACCAGCTTATGAGAGTTATTCTTTTGGAACAGATATACAGGGCTTACAGGATTATGAAGAATGAGCCATATCACAAATAATTAAAGAGGATAGAATATGAAAAGAAGAAAAAAACCATTTATTATATTAGCAGTTATTCTTGTTGTAGTTTTATTGGTTGCAGGATATATTAAGTTCTTTAATGGACGTCTGATATATTTTACAACAGGAATGAAGAGCGGTGAGCTTATTAAGACAGCAGGACAGAAGATAACTTATACATGCGAGGCAGATATTCTCATGTCTGATGTGAAGAAGGAATATGAGGAAATGTTTGGCAGTAATATATGGAGAGAGAAAATTGGTGATGCTGATTTTGAAAGCTATATTAAGGACCAGATTAAGAGTAAGTTAATGCGCGTCAAGGCTATGAATGTTAAGGCTAAGGAACGCGGTGTTGTGCTTGGAAGAGAAGAAAAAGATTCTGTGGGTAAGGCTGTTGATGCATTTTACAATGAATTAACAGAATCGCAGATAAGCAGTACAGGAATAACTAAGGATAAACTGAATACAATGTTTACTGAATTTGCAATAGCACAGAAACTCTACGATGACCTTACTTCCAGCATGGATATTGAAGTAAGCGCAGATGAGGCAAGAGTTATTGATATCCAGTATATTGTATCAGATTCAGAGGAAAATATTAATAAGGCATATAATCTTGTGAATTCAGGAAGTTCATTCTTTGCTGTTGCCAAGGAATACAATGCGGATGGCGAATATGAGTACGAACTGAAACGTGGCGAGATGGATGCAGCATTTGAAAAAGCAGCATTCAATCTGTCTACTGGTGAGATGAGCAGTATAGTTGAGTCAGCAGGCAGATATTACATTATAAGATGTACATCGGATAATGATAAGGCTAAGACCGAGGTTAATAAGTCTGCAATTCTTGAAAAGAGAAAGTTAGAGCAGTTTAATACTGATTTTGAGAAATATGAAGCTGGTATATATATGGAATTTAATAATAGCGAATGGAAGAAATTAAGTATTCAGGATGCGTATACGTTGGGAAGCAGCTTTGAGGATACTTTCAATGCGTATTTTGGAAAGTAAAGAGGAGAGTAATTAATAATGGCAGCTAATAAATATGATGCTAACAGTATATCAATACTGGAGGGTCTTGAAGCGGTAAGAATGAGACCAGGTATGTATATTGGAAGTGTCGGAACAAAAGGTCTTAATCATCTTATATATGAGATTGCGGATAATTCAGTGGATGAACATCTTGCGGGTTTTTGTACACAGATAAATGTAACTCTTAATGATGATGGAACAGCAACTATCAAGGATAATGGACGAGGTATTCCTATCGGAATCCATCCTAAAGCCGGAATACCTGCGGTTGAGGTTGTATTTACAGTACTTCATGCAGGCGGCAAGTTCGGAGATGGCGGATATAAGATATCAGGAGGACTTCACGGCGTTGGTGCATCTGTAGTTAATGCACTTTCTGTATGGCTTGAGGTTGAGATAAGAGTTGATGGTGGTGTGTACAAGCAAAGATACGAGCGTGGAAAAGCAACAGCGCCGCTTGAAAAGATTGGTACATGCAGAAAAAATGATACTGGTACAACTGTTACATTTCTTCCTGATGGAGAAATATTTGAAAAGACTAGATTCAAAGCAGACGCGATAAAGAGCAGGCTTCATGAGACTGCATATCTTAATCCGGGGCTTACAATTGAGTTTGAAGATAAGAGAAAGGGCAGCGAGGATAAGGAAACTTTCCATGAGCCTGACGGACTTAAGGCATATATCAAAGACCTTAACAATGGCAAAGAGACAGTATGCGATATCGTCTACTTTAAGAAGAAGCAGGAAGATATTGAGGTTGAAGTAGCATTTCAGTTTGTTAATGAATTTGAGGAAAATATTCTTGGCTTCTGTAATAACATATACACTCAGGAGGGTGGAACGCATATTACAGGCTTTAAGACCAAGTTTACAATGATTATCAACCAGTATGCGAGAGAACTTGGCATCTTAAAGGATAAGGATGCGAACTTTACAGGTCTTGATGTAAGAAATGGTATGACTGCAGTTGTTGCAGTTAAGCACCCTGCACCAAGATTTGAGGGACAGACCAAGACCAAGCTTGATAATCCGGATGCTGGTACAGTTGTTGCAAATGTAACAGGAGACGAGGTACAGCTTTATTTCGACAGACATTTGGACGACCTTAACGCTGTAATTGCATGTGCTGAAAAATCTGCGAAGATACGAAAAGCAGAAGAAAAAGCTAAGACAAATATGCTTACAAAGCAGAAGTTCTCTATAGACAGCAACGGAAAGCTTGCCAACTGTGAGAGCAAGAATCCGGAGGAATGTGAGGTGTTCATTGTTGAGGGAGATTCAGCTGGAGGTTCAGCAAAGACTGCAAGAAACAGAAGAACTCAGGCAATTCTTCCAATCAGAGGTAAGATTCTTAATGTTGAAAAGGCAAGTATAGATAAGGTACTTGCCAATGCCGAGATTAAGACAATGATTAATTCATTCAACTGTGGATTTTTAGAGGGCTACGGCAATGACTTTGATATCAGCAGATTAAGATATAATAAGATTATTATCATGACTGATGCCGATGTGGATGGAGCACATATTGATACACTGCTTCTTACATTTTTCTACAGATTCATGCCTGAGCTTATTAATCAGGGACATGTATATATTGCTACACCTCCTCTTTATAAGGTTGTTCCTAAGAAGGGCGAGGGTGAATATCTATATGATGACAAGGCACTTGAGGATTACAGAAAGAAGCATACGTCAGGAACATTTACACTTCAGAGATACAAAGGACTTGGAGAGATGGATCCTGACCAGCTATGGGAGACAACTCTTAATCCTGAAACAAGAATTTTAAAGCAGGTTGAGATTGAGGATGCAAGGCTTGCAACTGAGGTTACAGCAATGCTTATGGGTACAGATGTACCACCTAGAAGAGAATTTATATATACGCATGCTAATGAAGCTGAGATTGATGCGTAAAAGCTAAAGGAGTAGAAAATGGCTGAGAAGATTATAAGGACTGAATATTCTGAGGTTATGCAGAAGTCCTATATAGATTATTCCATGAGCGTTATTACAGCAAGAGCACTTCCTGATGTAAGGGACGGTTTAAAGCCGGTACAGAGAAGGGTGCTGTACGCCATGGACCAGTTGGGGCTTAATTACGACAAGCCTCACAGAAAGTCTGCACGTATCGTTGGTGATACAATGGGTAAATACCATCCACATGGTGACAGTTCAATATATGAGACACTTGTTGTACTTTCACAGGATTTTAAGAAGGGTATGGCGCTTGTTGACGGACACGGAAACTTTGGCTCTATCGAAGGTGACGGAGCTGCCGCCATGCGATATACAGAAGCTAAGTTAAAGAAGTTCACACAGGATGTATATCTTGCTGACCTTGATAAAAATGTTGTGGATTTCGTGCCTAACTTTGATGAGACAGAAAAAGAGCCTGAGGTTCTTCCTGTAAGAGTACCTAATCTGCTTGTAAATGGTGCAGATGGTATTGCGGTTGGTATGACAACTAATATCCCTCCACACAATCTTTCAGAGGTTGTTGATGCAGTATGTGCATATATGGATAATGAGGATATCACAACAGACGAGCTTATGCAGCTCTGCCTTGGGCCGGATTTTCCTACAGGTGGAATTGTAATTAATAAAAGCGAGCTTGGTGCAATATATGAGACTGGAACAGGTAAGATTAAGTTAAGAGGCAAGGTTGTATTTGAGCCTGCCAAGAACCGTTCTGAGAAGGACAAGCTTGTTATTACAGAGATTCCATATACAATGATTGGTGCTAACATAGGTAAATTTATATCTGATGTTGTAAGCCTTATAGAAACTAAGAAAACTACCGATATTGTCGACATTTCCAATGAATCTTCTAAGGAAGGAATAAGAATTGTCCTTGAACTTAAGAAGAACGCTGATGTCAAGAATCTTGAAAATCTTCTTTACAAGAAGACCAAGTTGGAAGATACATTTGGCGTAAATATGCTGGCTATCGTTGATGGAAGACCTGAGACCTTAGGTATTAAGGATATAATAAAACACCACATTAATTTTCAGTATGAGCTTGCTACAAGAAAGTACACAACACTTCTTGAAAAGGAGAAGGCTAATAGGGAGATTAAGGAAGGTCTTATAAGAGCATGTGATATTATTGACCTTATTATCGAGATATTACGAGGCAGTGCTAATCTTAAGATGGCTAAGGACTGCCTTGTTAATGGTAATGTTGAGGGAATCAAGTTTAAGTCAGAGCAGTCAAAAAAGCAGGCTGCAGGTCTTGATTTCACAGAAAGACAGGCTGGCGCAATATTGGAAATGCGTCTGTACAAGCTGATTGGCCTTGAAATTCTTAATCTTCAGAAGGAATATGATGAATGTGTCAAGAAGATTGAGAAGTATGAAAAGATACTTGGCAGCAGAAAAGAGATGGCTAAGGTTATCAAGTCTGACCTTCTTAATATTAAGAAGGAATATGGTGTTGCAAGAAGAACTGTAATCGAAGATGGAGAAGTTGCTGTATTTGAGGAAAAGAAGATTCCTGAGATGGAAGTTATGTTCATCATGGACAGATTCGGATATGCAAGAACTATTGATATGGCTGCATTTGAGAGAAATAAAGAGGCTGTATTTAATGAGAATAAATATGTCATTCCGGTAATGAACACAGATAAAATCTGCATATTTACTGATACGGGAGAGCTGCACCAGTTAAAGATAAAGGATCTTCCGTTCACTAAGTTCAGAGATAAAGGCACACCGATTGATAATCTGTGTAACTATGACAGCTCTAAGGAGATAATTGTGTACATTACTCCATTTGAACGACTTAAGAATCAGAAAATGCTTTTTGTCACAAGACAGGGAATGATGAAGCTTGTAGACAGCGAAGAATTCCAGGTTGCAAAGCGTACAGTTGCATGTACCAAATTAGCAGATGACGATAAGCTTATCGGAATGTATTCAACAGACGCAAGAGTAGAGATTTATTCAAAGTTCTCACTTGATGGAGAAATCAAGGAAGAAGAGGTTGTCGAGAGCAACCAGAATGTAATTGTACAGACAGAAAACGGAGTGTTCTTAAAGTTCCCATTAACAGACATTCCAATGAAGAAGAAGAGTGCTGTTGGCGTAAGAGGAATCAAGCTTTCAAAGGATGATTATATAGAAGATGTATTCCTGCTTACAGAAGGTGACGAGTTCACAATGGAATATAAGGGCAAGAGTATCAGCTTTGCCAAGATGAAGACGGCACACAGGGATACTAAGGGAACTAAGATAAGAGTATGATTTTAACGGTTGGGGAGTCGAAGAAGTGCTTCACACCATCACAACTAAGGTAAGCGGTCCTAGTGGCTGTAAATGCCGCCATATACAGAGTTTATAACGGTGCTGGAAATCAAACGCGCTTCGCTTGAACGAGATTTCCAGCACCGAACTTTTGTATATGGCGGCATAACACCCACACGGACAGCTTACAATTTAGTTGTGATGGTGTGAAGCACTTCTTCGACATGACCACCCTTAAAAAAGTATATTTTTCTAAAATATAAATGGATAGTTATTTAAATTGTTTTTGGATTGTCGAGACTACATTTGAAAGAATAATTTGACCAGCGAGGTCACTTTGTTAGTTAGAATATGGTATGGGATTATCCATACCATTTTTTAAATACTGGAGACATATGGCATGAAACAAAATCGGTACTTCGAGGTGGTAGTGTCTGTGAGTTAAGCGTTAGCGACAACGGCATGTAAGCTTACCGTGTGGGTGTTAATGCCGCTATATACAAAAGTTCGGTGCAGGAAATCTCGTTCAAGCGAAGCGCGTTTGATTTCCTGCACCGTTATAAACTCTGTATATGGCGGCATTTACAGCCACTAGGTCAGCTTACCTAAAGTTGGCACTAATTCTTAACTCACAGACTGTACAACCCCGAAATACTCTTAATTCTCCTTCATATACTCATCATAAATAGCAATAACCTTATTCATAACCTCTGGACCAGGAGCTCCAAGAGTAAGTCTCTTATCTACACAAGTCTGGAGGCTGATTGCCTCGTAGATATCTTCATCAAATACAGGGCTTACAGCCTTGTATTCTTCAAGTGAAAGGTCATCAAGTGCAATATTTTTCTCAATGCACATAAGAACAAGCTGGCCGACAATACCGTGGGCTTCTCTGAAAGGAACTCCCTTTTTAACAAGGTAGTCAGCAGCATCAGTAGCATTAGTGAAGCCGTTCTTTGCTGAAGCTTCCATTCTCTTATTGTTGAACTTCATAGTATCAATCATTCCCTTGAAAAGGCTGATGCAGCCTTTAGCTGTGTCAAATGCGTCAAATGATAATTCTTTATCTTCCTGCATATCTTTGTTGTAAGCAAGAGGAATACCCTTCATTGTTGTAAGGAGGCTCATAAGAGCACCATATACTCTGCCTGTCTTACCTCTTACAAGCTCTGCGATATCAGGGTTCTTTTTCTGAGGCATAATAGAGCTTCCTGTACTGAAAGCGTCATCAAGTTCTATGAATCTGTATTCATTGGAATTCCAGATGCATATTTCCTCAGAGAAACGGCTTAAATGCATCATGATAGTTGATAATGCAGATAAGAATTCAATAAGGTAATCTCTGTCAGAAACAGAATCCATGCTGTTGAGTGTTGGTCCGTAGAAACCGAGAAGAGAAGCAGTAAGTTCTCTGTCTAATGGATAAGTTGTTCCTGCAAGTGCGCCTGCACCAAGAGGACAGTAGTTCATTCTTTCATATATATCGTGAAGTCTGCTTCTGTCGCGCTTGAACATTTCGAAATATGCTCCGAAATGATGGGCAACAGTAACAGGCTGTGCCTTCTGAAGATGAGTAAATCCAGGCATAAATGTATGAGTATTCTCTTTCATGATTCTTAAGATAACAGCCATAAGCTCTTTAAGCTCAGCATCAGTATTAAGAACTTCCTGCCTTGTGAAAAGTCTCATATCAAGAGCAACCTGGTCATTTCTGCTTCGTCCTGTGTGAAGTCTCTTTCCGGCATCACCGATTCTCTCAATAAGAGTAGCCTCCATAAATGTATGGATATCCTCGTATTCATCAGTGATTTCAAGCTTTCCTGATTCAATATCAGCAAGAATGCCCTTAAGACCTTCTACAATCTGCTCACTTTCGCTTTCAGGAATAATTCCCTGCTTGCCAAGCATAGTAGCATGCGCAATGCTTCCTTCAATATCCTGCTTATAGAACTTCTGGTCAAATGAAATTGATGCGTTGAAGTTGTTAACAAGCTCATTAGTTTCTTTGGTGAATCGTCCACCCCATAATTTCATTTATAAATCCTCCTTGGTTTCATTGTCTTTTAAATTATAATCTGATGTATCATCTTCGAAATCCGGAGATTCGAGATTATCAAAATCATTCATTTCATCAAGAATAGTTTCTTGTATATTCTTATTAAGGAAATTGTCGTCCTCATTATCAGAATGAGCTTCTGCAACAGATTCTATAACAGGAAGTTCAAGATACTTTCTGATGAAAACAGGCCAGTTATAAGTATGTATTCTGCCGTTCCTTATAAGACGGGCAGACACATATATGCCAATCAATATAATAATGCTAAATGCAGTTAAAACGCAACCCAATATTAAATTGTGTGGAACATACCTTAATTCAAGTGAGTGTGTTCCGGCTGGAACATCAACACATAACAAAGCGTTCTTCCATACAAATGTATCTACACGTTTGCCATCAACATATACAGACCATCCGGCATCGTGCGGAATAGAAAACAGAACAGTCTTGTCAGAAGATAAGCTGATTGATCCTTTAAAATGAGTATCTGTATATGAATCAACCTGATAACTTTCTGCATTGAGAATATTGTAAGCCTTGATTAACTTATCAGAATCAAGCATATAAGCAGTAAGATTCATACCTGTTTCGGCGGTAACTTCCACTGTGTCAGATTTTGTGACATAACCTACATCAATAATTCTGTTATTACTCTTTAAGTTACTGTAAGAATAAGATTTGTTTGAATTATTAAGCGTTACGGTTATGTAATCAACGGACTGGTTGGCAGCTATAAGATACAAATGTCCATCTTTTTGTGGCTTTATAGTACACTCTGATTCGTTAGGAAATTCATCAACTACAGTGAATACATCACTTATCCCTGTCATATTCTGAATCATAAGATTCTGGTTTTCAATACCGTTATTGGCAGTCATGAAATTCATTTTGGAAGCAGACTGTTCATTAATAGCAAATCCTATCGGAAGAGTATAATTATTTTTATATATGAACTCACCGTCACTTCCTGTATAGTAGCTTCTTAAATTACTTTCTGCAAGAAGCTTGTTGCTTATGGTATATTTAACAGAGAATATCATATCAGTTACTTCTGTGAGACCATTGCATCCATATGCATTGGTTGAATTCTCTAAACCAAGATAATTGAATAGTTTTGACATACTTGCATTACATGTAGAAGAAAATGTGGATACAGTTTTGTAATTATGCCATGCACCATCATTTTTGGTTCTTGCACCAAAAAGCTTGTCCATACGGTAAAATGAATCGTCATTATCAGCAACTGTTTTAGTAACAGTCTTTACTGCATCATAATCAAGAAGATATGATGTACGGCTCGTTGTACCGATACCTGTCGAATCCATATTAAGAGTACATTCTATGATTGATACAGAAAATGTGAGCAGAAGTACAAGTGGTATTTTAAGCTTTGCATTATTGTTAATAAATATAAGAAGAGCATATAACAATATGAATATTCCACTTACATATGCAATCTTGAATGAATAAGAACTTCCCTCAGCCATAAATAGTTGTTCAAAAAGAACAAGAAGACCAATTGAAATCCATAATGAAGTACCAATTTGTTTATTAGATAACTCTTTTATATTATATACAGCCTCAAAACACATAGTAAGAACAAAAAATATGTAGATAAAAGATTGTCTGCATGGAAGACTGTTTGGAAAATGCAGTCCGTGCCATATATAATTAGGTATATTGAGGTTAAATGCTGTTAAGAAAATCAGAAGAATTATACATTTTCCGATTTTTTCACGGGCATTGATTTTTTTGCACATAACATAGAGCGGAATAAGCAAAAATACAGCAACACCACAATATATGTTAGGAAAATGTTCAAGTCCGAGATGGACAGGAACATTAATAAGCTGCCTTGTAAGCATTGAAAGTATACTGAAATATGATTTTAACTGTGCAGGAAATGAAGTGTCACTTGATGCAGATAAAGAAAATGTATAAAATTCCGGCAGTAAAAGGCAGGCACCAAGTCCGCCTGCGAGGAGTGAATATATACAGAAATTAATGAATTTCTTTACATATTGTAATATGCTTACCGGACCATTATATGAAATCATAAGTACGATAAAGTAAATAACAACAGAAATACATACCATGATTGAAATATAATAGTTGGTAAATATACATAATCCCAGTGTTACACAGTAGAAGATACATTTATTTTCATTAACAAGTCTTTCAAGACCAAGCATTATAAGTGGTAATAATATTACGCAGTCAAGCCACATGATGTTCCAGCTGTATGCTGCAATGAATCCGGACATTCCATAGAACATGCCAAACAGGGCAGCTACACAGTTTTTAGTATCGAAATGTCTGGTTATGTAATATGTTATTGCAAGACTGCTGCCGGCAATTTTTAATATGATAAGGGAATTCATAATCTCAATCATATATTTCTGCGGAAATAACACAATAAACCAGTTCGCGGGACTGGCAAGATAATACGCATATAATGATGTAAAGTTGGTTCCCATACCAATATCCCATGAATAGGTAAGACTTTCACCATTCCTTATCTTGTGCCACAATTCCGAAAAGAAAGGGGCATACTGGTGATACATGTCTGATCTTAGATAGCAGTCGCTTCCCCATGGAAATATTTCCCGGGTATAATAGAGTGTTGCCATCATAATTAAAGGAAGCACAAATGCTATTACATAAGTCAGATTAGAATTAAGAATTGATTTCTTTGAAGATGTCATGGCTTTCCTCCCTTAGCCGATAATAGTAACATTTTACCAAAGAACGAAAAAAGTGTAAATAATTATAGTTAAATTAGACTTGTATTCGATAGGACAATTTTGTAAAATAGAAAGGTACGCAAAAGGGATTTCCTTAGGGTAATACTTAAGGAGAGTGTACATGGATTACAAGCAATTATATAAGAAACACAAAAAAGCTGTACAATACACAATATGTGCAGTTTTTATAATGATAGCAGGTGTTATATATCTGGCTGGAAGAAAGAATATGTCTGCGTCTGAGGACACATTTGCAGATAAGGGTGTCTTAAAAGGTACAGAAGAAGTGAGTGGTACTGATTATGAAACATTAGTCAGTGACATATATGTGTATATATGCGGACATGTTAATTCACCAGGGGTTGTTAAGTGTCAAAGCGGCATGAGATTATATGAGGCAGTTGAACTGGCGGGAGGGGCTGATGATTCTGCTGATATGTCTTTAGTAAATCTGGCAGAACCGGTTAATGATGGGGAACGTATATATATACCATCATATGGTGAAGATATACCTGTTATGGAAGAAGAGACAAAGGGGCTTATTAATATTAATAAGGCAACGGCTGAGGAACTGATGACGCTTCCGGGGATAGGAAGTTCAAGGGCAGCAGATATAGTAAGTTACAGGACAGATAATGGCAGATTTCAGACCATAGAAGATATTATGAAAGTATCTGGAATTAAGGAAGCTGCATTTAACAAGATAAGGAATTACATATGCGTATGATGAAGGCATATTGGTGAAAAGTAAAAGGAGTAGATTATGGCAGGCAGAGTTTTGGTTGTTGATGATGAGAAAATGATTGTTAAGGGACTTAAGTTCAGTCTTATGCAGG
>ERZ780151.1653-NODE-1653-length-15323-cov-2.149659_pt1 | contig 15323 bp, 10 predicted proteins | sample MGYA00510983_ERZ780151 | MGnify/ENA primary metagenome ERZ780151 (study PRJEB29588, sample SAMEA2144623) | human gut metagenome | biome: human gut; feature: human-associated habitat; material: faeces | place: Denmark | collected 2008/2010 ... | reverse complement strand
CAGCCGATCCGCAGGGCAATCGGCTGACTTACTGCAAAATTACGTCCGGCTCCCTGCATGTGCGAACCATGCTGTCCGGTTTTACTCCAGAGCAGGAGATCTGGCAGGAGAAAGTCAGTCAGATTCGCCGATATTCCGGCGAAAAATTTCAGGCATTAGAAGCGGCACAGCAGGGGATGGTCTGTGCGTTGACTGGATTGACGCAGACGTATCCGGGACAGGGATTGGGCGAAGAGCCGGATTCGGAAACGCCGGTTCTGGAACCAGTGCTGACCTATCGGGTCATACTGGAACCGGAGCAGGATGCTACCATTGTTTTGCGGCAGTTTCGGGAGTTGGAGCAGGAAGATCCGCAGCTGCATGTGATGTGGAATGCACAGTTGCAGGAAATTCATATTCAGCTGATGGGAGATGTGCAGCTGGAAATTTTGAAAAGTCTGATGCAGGAACGGTATCAGACAGCTATAGAATTTGCACAGGGCAGCATTGCCTACAAGGAAACCATTGCAGAGCCGATAGAGGGAATCGGACACTATGAGCCGCTGCGCCATTATGCAGAGGTACATATTTGGATGGAACCAGGAAAGCCAGGAAGCGGTCTGGTGGTTGCATCGAATTGTTCAGAATCGGAATTGGATCGAAATTGGCAGCGGCTGATCTTGACGCACCTCAAGGAAAAAACACATGTCGGCGTACTGACCGGATCACCGCTGACAGATGTTAAACTCACACTGGTGGCAGGGCGTGCGCATCAAAAGCATACAGAAGGTGGAGATTTCCGGCAAGCAACGTATCGGGCAGTTCGACAGGGACTGATGCAGGCCAAATCGGTTTTGCTGGAGCCATGGTATCAGTTTCGGTTGGAGCTTCCATCTGATTGTGTCGGGCGTGCCATTGCGGACATTCAGCGCATGGACGGAACCTTTTCCGGGCCGGAAACCATGGGCGAACTGGCTGTTCTGACTGGAAAAGCACCCGTTTCAGAAATGCAGGGGTACCAGAGTCAGGTCAACAACTATACGCATGGAATGGGACGACTGAGCTGTATGCTGAGCGGTTATGCGCCTTGTCACAATGCAGAGGCTGTCATTGCTGCCATTGGATATGACTGTGTACGGGATTTGGAGCATCCAGCCGATTCCATTTTCTGTGCACATGGTGCCGGATTTGCTGTAAAATGGGATCAAGTGCCGCAGCATGCACATGTTTCCTATGAGCCGCCTGCTCCGCAGGCAGAACCGGAATTGCCAGCTGTTTCCCAGCAGCAGGTACGCCGCTATTGCAGCCGGTTGGCAGAGGATCAGGAACTATTGAAGATCTTTGAACGAACCTATGGCCCCATTCGGCGGGATTTGCGGTATGCAATGGAAAAACCACCGGAAGCACAGACTGCCACTACCAAGCAGCTTGCTGTTCCGGCTGTCCCAGAGGGGCCGGAGTATTTGCTGGTCGATGGCTATAATGTCATCTTTGCCTGGGAGAATTTAAAAGCTCTGGCACAGGAAAGCCTGGATTTGGCACGCAGTCAATTGATTCACTTGCTTTGCAATTATCAAGGCTTTCGGCAATGTGCTGTTATTTTGGTGTTTGATGCGTATAAAGTGAAAGGCAATCCAGGTTCTGTGGAGCAGGTGCACAATATTCATGTGGTCTATACCAAGGAAGCAGAGACAGCGGATTCCTACATTGAAAAGGCAACGCATGACCTTGGAAAAAGGCATCGGGTTCGTGTGGTGACATCAGATTATCAGGAGCAGATCATCATTTTAGGAAATGGTGCGCTTCGGATTTCTGCGCTGGAGTTTCAGGAAGAATACAAACGGGTGGAACAAGCCATTCAGGCTTATTTACAGGAGTCATAATCAATGCAAAAAGCAGACAGTACCCATTTTTCATGTGGGACTGTCTGCTTTTTTATCAGGATTCCAGGTAGACAATGGGATCCACATACTGTCCATTTTGCCGGACTTCAAAATGCAGATGGGGTTCCAATTTGCTTTCAATGTCAGCAGTGTTGCCAGTGGTGCCGATCTGCTGCCCGCTTTCCACGGCATCGCCTTCTTTGACCAGAACATTTGCATCCAAACCGCAGGATCGGCTTTCTACGTTGTTGCCGTGGTCGATGGTCACGCAGTAGCCCCAGATGGGATCCTGTACCACTTGGGTAACGGTACCGTTGTCCATCGCGTTGACCGGTGTGCCGGTTTCACAGAGAAGATCCACGCCGTTGTGGGTCTGCCATGTACCGGTGGTTTCTGATTTGACCAGTTCTCCGTCGCTAAAGGGAGCCAGAATATCGCCTTCCAGCGGACGAACCAAAACATGTGCAATGGTTTCTTCTGCGGCTTCTGTTGCAGATTCCGCTTCTGCTTCTGTTGATTCCGGAACAGGGGATGCTTCTTCTTGAATGGGCACAGTAGTCGGCACGGTTTCCACAGGAGCGGTGAAGAGAGCCGTTACGGTTGCCGGGACACCAGCTGCTGCATAGGAATTGGGAGTCGTGGTGCTGCCGCTTGGAAGCTGTGCGAATTCGGTGACGGAAGAAAGATTTTCCTCCAGGGAATCCGATGTGGTTTTGTAGGCGAACCAGCAGGCGGCACCGATCATTGCCAAACTCACTGCCAGAGCCGTATAAAATCCACGGTATCGGGAACGATGGGACTTTGATTTTTCAGAATGTCCAATAGGATTCATGGATAACACCTCCGATTCTAGTTTGAACGCAAATCGGAAGAATTATACATGGAGTATTGTCATTTTCTGAAAAAGAAGCAGCCGCTTCCGGTTAAAGGAAGCGGCTGCAAAAAAAGGAGAATTGTAAAAGGCTTATTGAGCTGTTTTCACAGAGCCATCCATATACGTGCAGAGGGCAGCTGTCACGTCTCCTGCGGAAACGACACCATCCTCATTGGTGTCTGCCAGAATGGTTTGCAGAGAATTGAATATTGGATCTTTTTCCACACACAATTGTGTGTATTCCGTCAGGATAGCAGTCACATCATCCAGGGAAACGGTTCCGTCCAAATCCACGTCACCAGATGGAACATTCAGTTTCGAATTGCAGAACCAGCGGATAGACTGTGGGGAAATAACAAAATCATTGGAGCTTTCCCAAACATTGGTGATTGCAAAATTGGCAACCTGTAAGGGAGACAGCATAAAATCGGCATCTACATTTTTCCAAGTTAGTGCTTCGCCGGGATGTTCCTTTTGAAATGTGGTGTAAGCTTCCGCAGCCAATTCGGCATCCTTTGCATCCACCACACCATCTAAGTTGACATCATATGCAAGATAGTCTCCATGTACTAACACTTGGATAGAATCCTGTAGCGTGATTTTTCCATCGCCATCATAGTCTGCCAGAGCAGTTTGCGCTTCTGTAAGCGGAGATGGTTCGTCTACGGATAATGCAGCATAGCAGTCCAGAATGAGACTTGCATCCATGGCGGTAAGCTTTCCGTCCATGTCAACGTCACCAGGACGATAAGTGGTTTCTTCTGCGGAAGCCGGCAGGGCAAAGCAGGCACCTGTCAGCAAAGCAAGCGCAGCGGTACAAGCAAATAATTTTTTCATAACAAACACGCATCCTTTCCCAAAATAAAATATCAAAATTAATCTAAAATGATATCCTTCCATATATAGGATACTACAAAAATGGAATGGCGTCAATATTAAAAAAGAAAAATAATAAAAAAGGAATTTTGATGAATCATATTCTTTTTATAAAGCATCCGATACAATGATGAGGCAGGAGCGAATGCATGGAAATTTTCTTTTCCTGCAAGCGCAAATGGCTTTTCTAAAAAGAAAGTTTTTCTTGCCAAAACAAGGAAAACAGGCTATAATAAAAAGTAAGAATCATAAAAGGAGAGATGGAAGTATGAAGCGTTTGATTCCCTATTTTCGGGGATACTGGAAGGAATTTTGCCTCGGGCCGGTTTTTAAGTTGTTGGAGGCAATTTTTGAACTAATTGTTCCGCTGGTAATGGCAAAAATGATTGATGTGGGCATTACCAATCGGGACACCCATTATATTTTGAAAATGGGTGGTGTTTTGGTGCTGCTGGCAGTCTGTGGACTGATCTTTGCACTGATTTGTCAGTATTTTGCTGCGAAGTGCGCTTATGGATTCGGAACGCAGCTGCGAAATGCGCTGTACCATCATATCAACACCCTTTCCCATCGGGAATTGGATCATTTGGGAACAGCTTCCCTGATTACTCGGCTGAATACGGATAGCAACACCCTGCAAAGCGGTGTCAACATGTTCATTCGGCTTGGAACCCGTGCGCCATTTCTGATTATTGGTGCAGCTGTGATGTCCATACGCATTGACTTAAAGCTGTCCCTGATCTTTTTCATTGTGGTGCCGTTGATTAGCTACATTCTGTATCGTGTCATGCATTACACCATTCCGCATTATGAATCCAACCAGGGGCAGTTGGATGTAGTTGCACGGCGTACCAGAGAAAACTTAGACGGTGTGCGTGTCATTCGTGCCTTTTCCAGACAGAAGCAGGAGAGCCAGGCCTATGCGCAGGCGTGCGGAGAACTGTCGGAGCAGGTCATTGCAGTTGGTCGGGTTTCTGCTTTGCTCAACCCGATTTCATTTTTGATTATGAACCTTGGAATTGTCGCAGTGCTCTGGTTTGGCGGCTTTCAAGTTCACACAGGCTCTCTGACACAGGGCGAAGTGACCGCATTCGTCAACTATATGACGCAGATTGCATTGGCACTGGTGCGGGCAGCAGAATTGATGGTAAGTTTAACCAAGGCGGAGGCTTCTGCCAAGCGTATTTCCAAAGTGTTGGAGATTCAGCCGGATTTGGTTGGCGGAACAGATACCTTGCAGCAGGATCACAGTACGGCTGCGGTGGTATTTGACAACGTGACTTTTTCCTATCCGAATGCTGGTGCACCGGCAGTCAGCCAGATTTCCTTTGATTTGCAGCCTGGTCAAACGCTGGGCATTATCGGCGGAACCGGAAGCGGAAAGAGTACGGTTGCAGCTTTGATTCCCCGCTTCTACGATCCGCAGGAGGGAACGGTTTCCCTATATGGAAAACAGGTCGATTGCTATGATTTGCAAGCGCTGCGCCAGGCGGTTGGAATTGTTCCGCAGCGTGCCACTTTGGTTTCCGGCACCATTGCGGACAACCTGCGTTGGGCCAAGCAGGACGCAACCGATGAGGAGCTCATTACTGCCTTGAAAATTGCACAGGCATGGGAGTTTGTGCAGCAGCTGCCAGATCAGCTGGAAACAACGGTTGCACAGGGCGGAAAGAACTTTTCCGGCGGTCAGCGGCAGCGTTTGACCATTGCCCGTGCGTTAGTTGGCAGTCCGGATTTGCTGATTCTGGATGACAGTATGAGTGCGCTGGACTATGCAACTGACCTTGCTTTGCGGCAGGCATTGGAACGAGAACTGCCGCATACAACAAAGATTATCATTTCGCAGCGTGCGACCTCCTTACAGCATGCCGATCACATTCTCGTCATGGAAGATGGTGTATGTGTGGGGGCAGGAACCCATGCACAGCTTTTGGAAAGCTGTTCCGTTTATGCAGAAATTTACGCTTCACAAATGGCAAATTAAGGAGGGTGTGCACCATGTCAGTCGTTAAACGAATTTTATCGTATTTAAAGCCCTATCGGGGATATTTTGCTTGGACCATGTTATTTGCACTGATTGGAACTGGGTTGTCTTTGGTGATTCCCATTCTAATCGGCTATTCTGTGGACTGTATGATTGGATCGGGGGATGTTGATTTTCAGCGGTTACAGCATCTGGCATTGCTGCTGATGCTCTCCATTCTGGTCAGCGGTGCGTTCCAGTGGGCAATGACCCTTTGTACCAATCGTTTGGCAGCATATACCATTCGGGATTTGCGCTGTCAGGTATTTGATCACTTGCAGCATGTTCCGATTTCCTATATTGATGGACAGGCAAAAGGTGATTTGATCGGCCGTGCCGTTACCGATATGGAAATCATTTCAGAAGGGCTCTTGCAAGGATTCACACAGTTTATCACGGGAATCTTTACCATCCTTGGAACATTGATTTTCATGTTGACCATCAATGTGAAAATTACAGTCATTGTTGTAGTTTTGACGCCGCTTTCGCTGTTTGTGGCTGCAAAGATCACTACGCTTTCCAGAAATTCGTTTTTGAAACAGTCACAGGTTCGAGGCGAACTCAGTGCACTGGCAGAGGAGATGATCAGCTCGCAAAAAGTGGTCAAGGCGTTTGCCTATGAGAAGCGGGCAGAAGACCGCTTTCAATCCATCAATAGCGAATTGCAGACAGCCGGTTTGAAGGCAACTTTCTTCTCCTCGTCTGCCAATCCGAGCACGCGGTTTGTGAACAACCTAATTTATGCGGCAGTCGGTGTATGCGGTGCATTGGCGGCAACCGGAAATGTTGCACTGCTGGGCGTTATTACTGTCGGACAGCTGACCAGTTTCCTGACCTATGCCAATCAGTATACCAAGCCGTTTAATGAAATCAGCGGCGTTGTGGCAGAGCTGCAAAATGCATTGGCTTCTGCACGCCGGGTATTTGCCGTATTGGATGCTCCGATGGAATCTGATGACAGCAAGCTGCCGGATTTACAGCACTGCGATGGTACCATGCAGCTGGAACATGTGCACTTTTCCTATGTGCCGGATCGTCCGTTGATTACAGATTTTAATTTATCGGTTCGGCAGGGGCAGCGGATCGCCATTGTTGGCCCGACCGGATGCGGCAAAACGACAATGATCAACCTGTTGCTGCGGTTCTATGATGTCAACAGTGGACGGATTACAGTTTCTGGACAAGCGGTCAATGAAGTGAAACGAGATAGTCTGCGTAATTGTTTCGGGATGGTATTGCAGGATACCTGGTTGTTTACCGGAACAGTAGCAGAGAACATTGCCTACAGCCGACCGGATGCTTCCCGGGAAGAAATCATTGCCGCAGCCAAGGCAGCCTATGCAGATGGATTCATTCGTCGGCTGTCTAATGGCTACGATACCGTTTTGAATGGAGACGGCGGCGGATTGTCTCAGGGACAGAAGCAGCTGCTTTGTATTGCCCGTATTATGCTGACCAATCCGCCATTCCTGATTCTGGATGAAGCCACCAGCAGCATTGACCTGCGAACAGAACAGCGGATTCAGAAGGCATTTGAAAAATTGATGGCGGGTAAAACCAGCTTTATCATTGCGCATCGTCTTTCCACCATTCGGAATGCCGATTGGATTTTGGTGATGAACAACGGCAATGTGCTGGAGCAGGGCACACATGAAACCTTGATGCAGAAGGGTGGCTTCTATGCCAACTTGTACCAGAGTCAGTTTGCACAGTAGAGAGGAACTTTGCATGGAATATACCATTCAGCCGATGGTATCGGCATTGCGGGAAAATCTCTCCCGTGCGATTTTAGGAAAGCAAGAAACAGTTGAGCAGATCGTGGCAGCGCTGCTCTGCGGTGGCCATGTACTGCTGAGTGATCTTCCCGGTACCGGAAAAACAACGCTTGCCCGTGCACTGGCAGCTTCCATAGAGGGAACCTGCCGCCGCATTCAATTTACACCAGATCTGTTGCCCTCCGATCTGACTGGCATCCATTATTTCGATCAGAAACAGCAGACCTTTTGTTTTCGGAAGGGTGCTATATTTGCCAATGTGGTGCTGGCAGATGAAATCAACCGTGCTGCACCGCGTACGCAGTCCAGCTTATTGGAGTGTATGGCGGAACGACAGGTGACAGTGGATGGAATCACCTATCCACTGGAAGCACCATTTTTGGTGCTTGCTACTCAAAATCCCATTGAATTGCAGGGGACTTTTCCGCTTCCAGAGGCACAGTTGGATCGCTTTTTGTTTTGCTTAGAGATGGGATATCCAGAGCCGGCAGCAGAAAAACAGCTATTGCAGGGCAGGCAAGTGGTTCCAGAGCAGCTGCCGTGTGTTGCATCCGCAGCAGAATTGCAGCATGCCCAGCAGCTTGTAACACAAGTACGGCTGACAGATGCTGTGCAGGATTATATCCTGGCGTTTACGCATGCCACTCGTACTGCACCGGAAGTTAAGTTGGGACTGAGTCCACGTGGAATGCTCGGACTGGCACATGCTGCCAAAAGTGCAGCAGCCATGCAGGGACGGGATTTTGTGACGCCATATGATGTACAGCAGATGGCGGTGCCAGTTGTGGCACACCGCTTGATCGCACAAACACCGGATTGGACGGATGATCTGGGGCAGCGACGGGCAATGATGAGAGCCATTTTGGAAACAGTTCCGGTTCCACGAGAATCCCTATGGAACTGTTAGGCGTTGTATTGCTTCTGGTGGCAGCAATGCTGCTGGAAGGCTGGTTGTATAGTCGTTATGGATTGCGGCATCTTCAGTATCGCTGTTATTTTCAGCAGAAGGAAGTGCCGGAGGGTTCTGTCTTGGAACTGGTCGAGGAACTGGAAAACCAGAAATTTCTGCCGCTGCCCTGGCTCAAGGCAGAGCTGACGCTTCCAAAATGGTTGGAGGTTTCTGGTGCCCATACGGTACAGACCGGAGAAGTGCAGGTTTTAACGAGTATTTTTGCTGTGAAAAGTTATAGTCAAGTGCGCCGAACCTGGCAGGTGCGGGCCAATAAACGTGGGACGTATTCGATCGAACATGCCCTCTTGATGACTGCCAATCTTTTGGGCAATACCAGGCAGTCGATGCGTGTGGAAGATCGTGGAAATCCGATTTTGGCGCTGCCAATTCCCTATGAGCAGGCAGCACCTGTTTGGCAGCAGCTTTTGGCATTTGGGGATGCACAGACCTTGCAGCGGCGAGGACTGCCGGATCCGTTTTACAGCGCCGGTGTACGACCCTATCAGGCAGGAGATGCCTGGAATCGCATACATTGGAACGCAACCGCCAAAGCACAGCAGCTGATGGTGCGGCAGGAACTGTACACAGCAGTTCCATCCATTCGAATTCTACTCAATTTGCAGACTGACCCAGATTCTGCCAGCAGAAACGTTTGGCATGCGGATCGATTGGAACATAGCATTCGGGTTGCACTGCGCTGTGTACAGGAGGCGCTGTTGCAGGGCATCTCAGTGCAGCTTTGGGTGAATGGGTGCATCAGTGGAGCGGAGTCCCCCTATTCTGTTATCATGTTGACACGAATGGCACAGGAACCGGAGCTGCGCCGCTTTTTGGCTCGTTTGGAAGATCCCCCAACCCAATCCCTTTCGCAGTTTTTGCAGGAAGTCCCACCGTGCGGCATGCATGAGGCACAGATTTGCATCACACCCTATACGACTAAAGAATTGCAGGCATGGCGTCGTCGGCAGCGGATGTCCAGGATTTTGGTCACCGCAAGAGGAATGGATCCACTTGGACTTGCAGATGCGGTTCTTCCACCGGCAGAAAGGAAGGAGGCAGACAGATGACGAAAAGATTGCATCATATTTGCAGCAGCGCCCTGCTGCTTTCTCTTTATCCGGTTGTATCCTTTTTAATGGTTTATGGTGGGGCTGCCTCTTGGCAAGTCATTTTTGCTTTGATTGGGTTGCCGCTTCTTTCGGAGCTGGCTCGTTTGCAGGAATGTTTGATGCGTCGGTTTCGCCGTCGGCATGCAAAAATCTGGTTTTGGCTGTTCTGTTGGCTGGTTGGAATCGGATTGGGTGCCGTTTGTTTTGAGTTGACTGCTTCTTGGAGTGAACCTTTTTTTCGCTATGTTGCAGTAGGATGGACTGTTTTGCTGTATCAGGCAGCCATTCGGATTCAGCAGCGCAGCTGGATGGAGCTGGTCAATCCGTATTTCTATGCCGCAATCTGTACTTGGACCGTGGTGCCGGGGCTTTTGATTGGGCTGCGTGGGGGAGCGCCGTTTGGTTGGATTGCCATTGTTGTGTTCCTGTTGGTTTCACTGGTATTTGCCGTTGCCTATCATGCGGCTGGCATGGAACGGTCTCTCAGTCGAGCCAGGGATGGGGTTGAACAGGATGCAATGCCTGCGTTTCGCTATAATATTCGTCTGATTGGGATTGCATTTGGTGTGGTAGCAATTGTTGCATGGCTGAATCGATGGATTGCAGCCGGTCTGCGCTTCGGAATTCACTGGTTGCTAATTGGAATAGAACGAGTGCTTTCCTGGTTGTTGGGATTGTTTCCAGACACCGGAACCAATGAGACAGGTGCCATTCCGGCATCCGATGGCATGCAGGAGGCAGCTGCACAGCATACTTCTTTTTGGGCGATTTTGATTCTTTCCAGTGCAGTCTTGCTGTTGGCGGTGGTTTTCATTTGGAACCGAACATGGATTCTGGAAAGGTTGCAGTATGCCTGGCAGGCTTTGGTGTATCAGCTGCGGCAGTGGTTTCATCCGGGCGACTGGGAGACGCAGGCTGCACGCTCAGGTGCTTATCTGGATGAAGTGCGCAGTTTACCCGGAAAGAAACAGTCATCTGCCAAAAAGAAACCCAATCAAACCAGAAAGAATTGGAATCGACAGTATCGCCGCTATCGAAGTCTTCCGCAGAATGCACAGCGCTATCGATTGGGATACGCACTGGCAGTGGAGCAACTCTCCACAGCAGGTGTTGCGGTGCATCCATGGGAAAGCGCCGAGCAGATTTTGGAGCAGGTACAGCAGATTCGGCCGGAACAGGCTGCTGCCTGGGAACAGCTGACCGATGGATATAATCAGGTACGCTACGGCTTGCAGCAGCCGGATGCACAGGCATTTGCTGCATTGGAACAGATTTTGCAAAAAAGAGGATGAAACAGGAACAGGCGGATGCAGATTCCAGTCCATTCAAGTATTTAACAGACAAAAAGCGCCTTCCCGGCATGTTGGGAAGGCGCTTTTTAGAGCTTCTATTTATTCTGCTTTTTGTGGTTTGATTTGAATGCCCAGAACCTCTAAGCTTTCCGGATCAACCGGAGACGGGCATTCGCTCATCAGTTCGCTTGCATTCTGTACCTTCGGGAAGGCAACGACATCCCGCAGGCTCTCAGCCTGTAACATTACCATTGCCAGACGATCCAGACCAATGCCCAAGCCGCCGTGCGGTGGGGCACCGTACTTATAGGCATCTACCAGGAAGCCGAACTTTGCTTCGATTTCCGCATCATCCATGCCCAGTGCTTCGAACATTTTCTGCTGCAATTCATAATCGGTAATACGAATGGATCCAGAGGACAGCTCGGTTCCGTTCAGTACCAGATCGAATGCCTTTGCCACTACTTTTTCCGGATGGGTGTCCAGATCATCCAGACATTCATCCATTGGCATGGTGAAAGGATGATGCATTGCCATCCAGGTCTGTGATTCTTCGTCCCATTCGAAGAACGGGAACTGTGTAATCCACAGGAAGTTGAATTGATTCTTTGGAATCAAATCCAGCTGCTTGGCAACTTGCAGACGCAGAGCGCCCAGTACCGGCAGCGTTACCTTGTTCTTATCGGCAACGATCAATACCACGTCACCTTGTTCACAGCCCAGGAAGGAAATGATTTCGTTCAGTTTTCCTTCCGGCAGGAACTTTGCAAATGGGCAGGTCGGAACAGCATCATTCCAGCGGATGAAGGCAAGTCCCTTGGCACCGATTCCCTTCGCTTTTTCTGTCAGCTTGTCGATTTCTTTTCTGGTCAGTGTTTTCACTGCCTGCTTGGCGACGATAGCGCGCACGCTTCCGCCGGCTTCCAATGCATTGCGGAAGACTGCAAAGTCTACGTCCTGTACCAGGGAAGAAATATCCTGCAATTCCATGCCGAAACGTGTATCCGGTTTATCAGATCCATAGCGGTTCATGGCTTCTGCATAGGTCAGACGAGGCAGCGGCAGTGTCACATCTAAGTTCAATACCTTCTTGAACAGGTACTGTACAAATCCTTCTGTCATTTCCAGAATATCGTCTACATCTACAAAGGACATTTCCAAGTCGATCTGTGTAAATTCCGGCTGACGATCTGCACGCAAATCCTCATCCCGGAAGCATCGTGCAATCTGAATGTACCGATCCATTCCGGCAACCATCAAAAGCTGCTTGTAAATCTGAGGAGACTGCGGCAGGGCATAGAACTTTCCATTGTGAATGCGAGACGGAATGAGATAATCTCTTGCACCTTCCGGGGTGGATTTCATCATCATCGGTGTCTCGATTTCAGTAAAGCCGTTGGCATAATAGTATTCTCTTGCAGCCAGGGCAATTTCATGACGCATAATTAAGTTTCTCTGAAGCGGCGCACGGCGCAAATCCAGATAACGATACTTTAAGCGCAGTTCTTCGTTGACCTTGGTTTCATCGGTGATGGCGAACGGCGGGGTCTGTGCTTTTGCCAGAATCCGCAGGTCATCCACCAAAATTTCTACCTGTCCGGTTTTCATATCCGGATTCACATTGGAACGCTGCATAACAGTTCCTTTGACCAGTAACACATATTCGCTATGGCAAGTTGCAGCTTTCTCGAAGATGGAACGATCTGTTTCATCGTTGAATGCCAGCTGTACAATACCGGTCTTATCCCGCAGGTCAATAAAAATTAAGTTGCCGAGATTCCGGACTTTCTGAACAAATCCGCCTACTACGACAGTGGTTCCGACATCCGACACCTCGCCGCAGTAGCAGGTACGCTTTAATCCTTTCATGGTATCCATTATGCTTGTTCCTCCTCAAATTCTGCTAATACATCCTGATACAGGAACTGGATTGCAAGATTTTCAAATTCCTGTGGGAAACGATCATCCAGATGAATTGAGAATTGTTCACCGGTTTCCATCCATTTGATCTTGGCTTCTTTTGTGGTGCGCTCATTTTCGCCCAGGACGATAACAAATTTTGCGCCAATTTTATTGGCAAATTTCATTTGTGCTTTCAAGCCACGGTTCATCAGGTCATATTCTGCCCGATAGCCCATTTCCCGAAGCGACTGTGCCAGCTGCATAGCAGGGGCAACCGATTCCGGATCCATAGGCGCCAGATACAGGTCGCAAGGGGTTGGCTCCTGGAATGCGCAGCCCTGCTTTTCCATGGTCAGAATCAGACGTTCCAAACCCATGCCAAAGCCCATTGCCGGTGTTGGTGCGCCGCCGAGCTGCTCAATTAAACCGTCATAACGGCCGCCGCCGCAGACAGTACCCTGTGCACCAATCTCCGTTGTAACGAATTCAAATACAGTTTTGGTGTAGTAGTCCAGTCCCCGGACAATTTTGGGGTTGATGGTAAAATCAATGTTTAAATTTTTCAGATAGCTTTGCAGCAGGGTAAAGTGATCGCTGCATTCCTGACACAAATAATCCAGAATAACCGGCGCACCCTTTGCGATTTCCGAACAAATCGGACTTTTGCAGTCCAGAATACGCATGGGATTTTTTTCCAGACGGGTACGGCAAGTGTCACACAGTTCTGCTTCCCGGTCGGCAAAATACGCACGCAGTGCCTGGTGGTATCCAGCACGGCAAGTTGGGCATCCAATGGAGTTGATGTTCAGTGCAATGCCTTTTAAACCAACACGATCCATCACTTGCTTGGCAAGGGAAATGATTTCCGCATCTGCTGCCGGGCTGGCGCTTCCTGCCATTTCCAGACCAAACTGATGGAATTCCCGTAAGCGGCCTGCCTGCGGACGCTCGTGGCGGAAAAAGGACAGAATATAGAATGCCTTTTGCGGCAGAGCGTCATTGAGCATACCGTTTTGCAGCATGGCACGAATGGTGCCGGCAGTTCCCTCTGGTCGCAGGGTAAATTCTGTTTCTCTTGCGACAACGGTGTACATTTCTTTTTGTACCACGTCGGTTGTTTCTCCAACAGAACGCTGGAACAGAGCGGTTTGTTCAAAGGTCGGGACACGGATTTCCTGATAGCCGAAAGCTTCAGCCGTTTCCCTTGCAATTTTTTCCACGGTATGCCATTTATAGATTTGCTTTGGGGTAACATCTTCTGTTCCCTGCGGGCGTGTAAATTTATTTGCCATCATAACCTCCTACAATTCGCATGCAAGTGCTTGTCCGCAACTTCATGTACAAAAAGGCACAAAGTGTGCGAAACGGATACACGTTCTTGCAAAAAATTGTCCCTTATAGCAAGGGACATGGTATGGATTCCGCATGGAGCGCACCGTTGTGCAGCAAAGCGGATCCGAATATCAGGTGTTGTGTTGTCAGCTGATCAATTGTTTAAACCGTTGGATGTCCAATTTTTCTCCAATCCAGATCACCGCGTTCCAATGCCATAATGAGTGCTTCTGCTGTTGCAATATTAGTGGCCACGGGGACGTTATGCACATCGCAAAGACGCAACAAGTTCATTTCATTTGGTTCAGAAGCCTTGCGGTTGATCGGGTCACGGAAGAAGAGCAAAACATCGATTTCATCGCAGGAAATGCGTGCGCCGATCTGCTGATCTCCGCCCTGGGAGCCGCTTAAATACCGTTGAATTTTCAGTCCTGTTGCTTCGCTGACCTGTTTGCCGGTGGTTCCGGTTGCGCAAAGAGTATGCCGAGCCAGAATTCCGCAGTAAGCGATGCAAAATTGAACCATCAATTCTTTTTTTGCATCATGTGCAATCAGTGCAATTGTCATATGCCAGAATCAGTCCTTTCAAATGCAAATAACAGTTTATCATTGTAGTGGTTGTTCTAGAAATTGTGATGCAATTTCTAAATAAAGTTCGTCTGGTGTTACTTCGTTTATTGCTGGTAGTCCGTTTTTTGATTCACCGTTTCATCTTTTATTATACTCGTAAATTTGGATTTTGTCAAAGATTTTACAGCGAAAAATAATAAAATTGTGCAATCTATCTTTTTTCATAATTTTGGTTTTGTGCATTTTGACATGTTTGCAGGAAAGAGCACCGAAAAAAAGCTGTTATTCATTTGGAGAAACGGTTGTTGCAGTCGTTGTACCGGCTGCGGAAGCAGCAGCTGTTGTGGTAGTCGCCGGATCAGCTGGGTGAACGAAACGGTCTTCATATGCTTTTAAGATAGAGCGGATCATGTACTTGGAGTATTCTGCACCTTCTACCACTCCGGCAAATGCAATCTGCGGATCGTCTGCCGGTGCATATCCAATGAAGAAGGAATCCTGTACCCGTCCACCGCCAGCCTGTGGGGTACCGGTTTTAATGGCAACCGAATAGCCCAGGTCAGAAAGGGAATACTGTCCCGGCATATTGGTAGAAGCGGCAATCATACCTTGTTGAATGGTGTCAAAGTAGCTGCTGTTGTTATTTTTAATGGTTGCAGCAACGGTTGGTTCGGTTTTCCGAATCATAGTTTCCTGGTTGTAGTCCCAGATGCTGTCCACCAAGTACGGCTGATACCGTACGCCGTCATTGGCAAG
>ERZ780151.1616-NODE-1616-length-15646-cov-2.487525_pt1 | contig 15646 bp, 9 predicted proteins | sample MGYA00510983_ERZ780151 | MGnify/ENA primary metagenome ERZ780151 (study PRJEB29588, sample SAMEA2144623) | human gut metagenome | biome: human gut; feature: human-associated habitat; material: faeces | place: Denmark | collected 2008/2010 ... | reverse complement strand
GATGGCGTCATCGAAGGTTATGGCGACACGACGTTCCGTGGCAACCAGAACATCACGCGTTATGAGATGGCGCAGATGATCGCCAAGGCTATGGCAAAGAGCGATGTCTCCGCTGCCGACAAGGCCCTGATTGACAAACTCGCTGCTGAGTTCTCCGATGAGCTGGGTAACCTCGGCGTCCGCGTCAGCAACCTCGAGCGCAACGCTGACAAAGTAAAGTGGACGGGCGAGGCTCGCTACACCTACACGAGCGCACGTCATGAGGACGAGAAGAATGACAACACGGATAAGCTGCAGTTCCGCCTCTATCCGACGGCTGAGGTCAACAACAACTGGCATGTCAATGCTCGTCTGACGGCTAATACGGATCTTTCCAGCGACAAGGGCGACGATGGCAATGTCAAGCTGACGTATGTTTATGCAGACGGCCAGTATGGCAACTTCAACGTCAAGCTCGGCAAGATGCCGCTGTACTCCGTTGCTGATGATGGTCTCGTACTGGATGACTTCTTCTCCGGTGCTCAGGTCAACTTCGGTAAAGACCTGAAGGCTACGCTCGAAGCTGGTCGTTGGAATCTGGCAAAAGATGCTAATGGCCACATTGCTCATGCTGCAACGAATGACGATGCTGCAAACTATCAGGGTGCAGAACTCAACTATGGCCCGAACAAGCTCCGCCTCGGTGCTGCTTACCGTCACTTCAATAGCGCTGCCTTCACGAACATTGCTAACTACAGCAATGGCTCCAAGTCTGACGATGCCAACATCTGGTCCGTCGGCGCTGGCTACAAGTTCGACCACAACTGGAATCTTTTCGGTGCCTTCGCTCAGAATACGGAAGCTGACAACTACGACACAGCTCACAACATTCAGCTGTCCTACAAGGGCTCGGATACGGCCAACAAGGGCACGTGGGGCGCTTATGCTGCTTATCGTTACCTCGGCCAGAATGTTTCGCTTATGCCGACGTATGATACGGCCCATTATGATCACCTCAACGAGAAGGGCTGGGAAGTCGGTGCAAGCTACGTTCCGTTCAAGAACGTCTACACGGCTCTCGAGTACTTCGATGGCAAGGACCTCGCAACGGATCGCGATGCCAAGACTCTGTTTGGCCGCGTAAGCTTCTTCTTCTGATTCCAGCAGCAGAAGTTCCGCAATACAAAGACCGTTCCTTTTGGAGCGGTCTTTTTTGTACCTCTATATATACAGAAAATTAACAAAATAGATTTGATTGCCAAGATAAAAACATATAGGTGGAAATTTGTCAACGCCGGTGATTTGTGTTACACTGATAACCAATTGGAACGAGGCAGTGAAGAAAAGAACTGAGGAAACATGGACACTCATGAACACCTTCTTCGCGAAATCATCCAAGAAGTTTCACTTGTTTTGAAGAAGGAGTAGTTCATATGAAAAAGACTCTCGTATCCGCTCTGACGACGGCTCTCGTCGTTGGCGCTGCCAGCACGACGTTTGCTGCTGCTAACCCGTTCTCCGATGTCCCGGCTGACCACTGGGCTTACGACGCTGTATCCCAGCTCGCAGCTGATGGCGTCATCGAAGGCTATGGCGACACGACGTTCCGCGGCAACCAGAACATCACGCGTTATGAGATGGCTCAGATGATCGCCAAGGCTATGGCAAGAACGGATGTTTCGGCATCGGACAAGGCCCTGATCGACAAACTCGCAGCAGAGTTCTCCGATGAGCTGGGCAACCTCGGCGTCCGCGTCAGCAACCTCGAGCGCAATGCCGACAATGTCAAGTGGAATGGCCAGGCTCGTTACCGTTACTGGAGTCAGCGCTATGAGCAGAAAGATGGTTCTACGAAAAAGCAGAACAAAGATCAGCTCAACTTCCGCCTCGAGCCGAGCGCTGAGGTCAACAATAACTGGCACGTCAAGGCTCGTATCGATGCATTCATGAACCCGAGCAAAGACGAGACGTCAGATCTGACGGTAAAGCGCGTTTGGGCGCAGGGCGACTACAAGAACTTCCAGGTCAAGCTCGGCAAGATGCCGTTCTTCTCCACGGAGACGGCTGGCATGCTCTTCGATGATCAGTTCTCGGGTGCTCAGGTCACGTTCGGCAAGAACCTCAAGGCTACGCTTGAAGCAGGCCGCTGGGATCTCAACAGCGCAAACACGCAGTCGAATCTTCATGATGCGGCTGGTAAGACGGACGACGATGCTGCCAACTATCAGGGCATCGCTCTGAACGGCACGGCTGGCAAGCTCTATGGCGGCGCTGCTTACCGTCATTTCAACAGCAACGTCTTCACGCAGACGAAGGGCTTCGAGAAGAATACGGATGAGGCCAACATCTGGTCTGTCGGCGCTGGCTATAAGTTCGACAAGAACTGGAACCTCTATGGCGCTTATGCCAAGAACGAAAAGGCTGAGAGCGATGCTACGGCTCACAACATCCAGCTCAACTACAAGGGTGCGCAGAAGGCCAACAAGGGTTCCTGGGGTGCTTACACGGCTTACCGTTACATGGGTCAGAACGTCGCCTTTGCTCCGACGTACGAGACGTTCCTCAGCAATGGCGTCAACAACGTCAAGGGCTGGGAAGTCGGCACGGAGTACGTTCCGTTCACGAACGTCACGGCTGCCGCTTACTACTTCAACGGCAAGCAGCTGGACAACGACAGAGACGCAGAGCTGCTCTTCGGCCGCGTGAACTTCTGGTTCTGATAACGCGCAGCGGTCGCTTTCAGACGCAATCGCAGATCAAAGCCTTCCACTGGCAACTGTCAGTGGAAGGCTTTTTTCATGCGCGGATTCTCAATGGTATTGATAGTTGAGTGAGTAAACTATTCTAACTGAAGTGTAATGGACTTCTAATAGCTGTGTAATTGTAATTGACTCAGTCAAGTAATATAATGATGGTGTCAAAAGGAAAGGGACAGGGACGTCAGAGGAAACATGGAGACTCGCGATTCTCCCAGTTCTCTTCCCACTTAATTCACTCGATGCCTTCTATTAATCGGCGAGGAGCCATAGAAGGAAGATGGGAGGAATTCATCATGAAAAAGACTCTTGTATCTGCATTGACGACGGCGCTCGTAGTTGGCGCTGCCTCCACGACGTTTGCTGCAACGAACCCGTTCTCCGATGTGCCGGTTGACCACTGGGCATACGACGCTGTATCCCAGCTCGCAGCTGATGGCGTCATCGAGGGCTACGGTGACACGACGTTACGCGCTACGAGATGGCGCAGATGGTCGCCAAGGCCATGGCCAAGACTGACGTCTCCGCTTCGGACAAGGCCCTCATTGACAAGCTCGCCGCTGAGTTCTCTGATGAGCTCAATACGCTCGGCGTCCGCGTCAGCAACCTCGAGCGCAATGCCGACAAGGTGAAATGGAACGGCGAGGCCCGCTACACCTATACGAGCACGCGTGACAAATCCAAAGCTGACAGCAAGAGCAACGACGATGAACTGCTGCTGCGCCTCGAGCCGTCGGCTGAGGTCAACAATCACTGGCATGTCAACGCCCGCCTCGATGCGTCCACGGACCTTGCCAAGGACAGCACCGACCCGAATGGTAAACATGGTGATGAGCAGGATACGAATGTGACGCTGCAGCGCCTCTGGGCGGATGGCCAGTACGGCACGACCAACATCAAGGTCGGCAAGCTGCCGATGCAGCTCGACAGCAACCTGCTCTTCGATGACGAGATCTCCGGCGCCGCCATCACGACGGGCAAGGACCTCAAGGTCACGCTGCAGGCAGGCCGCTTCGACCTCGATGGCGATACAAACAACGATTCCATCAACGCGGCTGCTAAGGCAAAAGATGATACGGCCAATATGCAAAGCGTCGGCTTGCAGTACGGAAAGGAAAAGCTTAGCATCGGCGCTGGCTACCATCATCTGAACAGCGATGCCTTCACGGCGATGGGCAAGAGCTACAAGTCCACGCAGGATGAAGACAATGCCGACATCTGGAGCGCAAACCTCCACTACGCGTTCGACAAGAACGTCGCCCTCGGCGGCGCCTATGCCGAGAACACGAAGGCCGACGACTACAAGAAGGCCGGCACGGTCGAGCTCGACTACAAGGGCGCAGAGCCTGCGAACAAGGGCACCTGGGGCGCCTATGCCGCCTACCGCTACCTCGGCCAGAACGTAGCCCTCGATCCGTCGTACGACGGCGCCTGGGCCGGCACGAAGGGCTGGGAAGTCGGCACGGACTACACACTCTTCAAGAACACCGTCGCAAGCGTCAAGTACTTCAACGGCGAGAACATCGACAACGGCAAGGATGCCGAGAAGCTCTTCGGCCGCGTCGAATTCCACTTCTGATACACGCGAATTCCACTTCTCTCTATATGAATCAAATGAACGAGAGCAGCGTCCCTTTGGGGGCGCTGCTCTCGTTGTGCGTAAACCGCTTGCTCCCACGGATGCTGCTTTGTTGTTATTTTCTAGAGAAGTTTCTACGATAAATTGTTAATTCTTAGAATTTTCTTTAGTAAGCCTATTGCGGAGGGCAGCCGGGTATGGTACACTGAATTTAATCAAAGCGCGTTCAAAATTTATACTGTCTTTTGTAATCAGAAAATTACCTATAATACAAATAAACGCAAGAATGCATAGGTTTTCGTGATGTTTCCGCAAAATACAAGAGGAATTGATATGGAACAATCTGCTACAATAAAAGTCAGATAAGTCATAACAGCGCGCTTGACCTTCTGTCATCAGGAAGAATCACAAGAATCACATTAGGGGGACTTGCAGATGAAGAATCAAAAGAAAGCAATCGTCTTGGGCCTTACGGCTTCAATGTTGATGCCAGTATGCTTTAATGGCGGCACAGCAGAAGCAGCTGCTGCAGATACCGACGTAGCAGCGATGCAGGCAGAGATCAATGATTTGACGGCACGCTTGACCGATTTGGAGAACAGCTTGGCTGCTGCGAAGGAAAAGCAGGAGGCAGCTAAGAGCGAGAAGAAGGCCAAGAAAGAGGCACCGACGCTCAAGTGGTCCGGTTCCACGAAATCCGGCTACATGTATGACGAGACAAAAACCGGAAAGATCAAGGCAGAGGCTAAGATCTTGGCGACGACGGTGGTGGATAAGACGTACGATGTCGGCCTTGGACTCAAATTCAAATCGACTTCGTCTGAACCAAATGATGGAAAGTACTCTTCGGAAAAGAATAAGGTCAAATTGGAGCAGGCATATGTCGGTCGTTCCTTTGGCCCTGTCTATGTGAAGGCTGGTGCCCAGTCGGTATCCCTCGGCGAAGGCCTCTGGCTCTCTAAATCAAGTGTGAACCAGTTCACGGCCAACTACAAGATGACGCCGCGTGATACGCTGTATGCCGGCTATGGCCGCGATTCGCAGGATTATCTGGTCAACGACACGAATAAAGATTACAATCCACCGGCTCGCACGCGTCTGCTGAAATTCGCACAGTATCAGCACGATTTCTCGAAGGATGCATATGCCGGTCTGTATTTCGGCACGCAGCAGCCTGAACGCTACTTCGGTATTTACGGTTCGACACCAATTGTTGGTAAGTTAGGCATTCGAGCAGAGTATATTCGTAATACTAATAAAGATAAGCCATTCCAGGTTGGGAATAAAAAAGGGACTGCTATTGGTTATGGCTATGATTATACTGGAGCATCCAAAAATACTAGTGGCTATGTGATTGGCTTGAATTATGGCAAGGCCAAAAAGAAAGGAACTTTCGGCATCACAGCAGAATATCTCAATGTCGATCAGAACCTCTTTATGGATGATGGCTACACGGATTGGGATGATTACATCACGGCCGATGGCTTCAAGGGCTTTGGCCTGATCATGGATTATGCAACGAGCGATCACACGAAGCTCTCGCTGCTCCGTTACTGGGCACATACGAATCCGGATAGTGCCAATGTGGATAAAGATGGCAATTCTCTGGAGAAATCCCCGCACTATTCCACGTATCTGAAGTTCACGACGAAGTTCTAAAAAACGAACCCACTAAAATCCATGAAGGAGGAAGATGTCAGCATGAATTATTCAGGAATCAGCAAAAGGATTGCAGCCCTTACTGTTGCGGCGATGTTGTCGACGGCTGCGGCATTTGCCGCAGAGCCAGCACCGGGCGTGCAGATCCTCAAATACGATCGCCCCGCCGCTGTTTCAGAGATGCCAGCAAATTTCCGCACGGCCCAGAGCCAATATAAGACGGCAAAGGATGGGATCTACCCCTCGCGCGAAGGCCTGGATAATCTGCGCCAGTCCGGCAGCAGCTTCTTCTCCAAGAACGAATTCAAGGAGCTACTGAAGCATGTACCGGCTAAAGACCTCGTCGTCATTGATCTGCGCAATGAATCGCACGGCTATATCAATGACGATGGCATCAGCTGGTATTCGCGCTACAAGACCTTCAATAAGGGGCAGTCGGCCAAGGAGATTGACCGCCGCGAGAAGAGCATGCTTGAGACGGCCAAGATGAACCAGGATGTGGATGTGGCAACGTTAGACAAGCACAAGGACATCGCTTCGCAGAAGGTCGAGCACGTCAACTCGGTGCAGACGGAAGAGCAGTTTGTCAAATCGATGGGCGTCAAGTACTACCGCGTGCCGGTCATGGACTATTCGGCACCGACGCCGGCCAATGTCGATGAATTCCTGGCCATCTACAAGAAGCTGCCGAAAAACGCCTGGATTCACGTTCACTGCGAGGCTGGCGTAGGCCGCACGACGATCTTCCTCTCGCTCATGGATATGATCAAGAATGCCGATAAACTTTCTTACGACGACATCATGACGCGCGAAGTGCTGCTCGGCGGTCAGGATGTCCGCAAGTCGGCAGAGACGACGAAGGATGCCTATAAAAAGGAGAACTATCCGAAGCGCGCTCTGTTCACGCGTCATTTCTACGAATACGTCAAGGCTAATCCACAGCTCAAGAAAACGTACACGCAGTGGACAAAGGAAAATGGATTTGAATTCTGATCAAAGGTACGGTAAAATTTGATTCGCTACGTATATAAAGCATATGTTTGCTTTAGAAGAGGAGTGAAAATCTTATGATAAGTTTCAAGAAAAAGACATTGCTCTCTGTTGCCGTTGCTGTTATGCTCGGCAGTGCACAGCTGCCGGGAACATCATGGGCTGCCCAGGCACCAGCTGCCGTCGTGCAGGAGGTCTCCGCTGAGGCACAGGCTCCGGCTGTCGTCAAGAATCCGCCGAAACTTGCGCTGAAGATTGACCGCGCTGACGTCAACCAGCTGCCGCGCAACTTCCGCATGGGCAGCGATAAGTACGTCGGTGTGACGAAGACCGGTATCATGCCGACCCGTAAGGGCATGGACACGATGAATGTCTCGGCCTCCAGCTGTTTCTCCGAGAAAGAGCTGGAAGCAATCCTTAAGAAAGTGCCGGTAAAACCATCGCAGTTCTACGATGTGGATCTGCGCGGAGAATCGCATGGCTACCTCAATGGCACGGCTGTCAGCTGGTTCGCTAACCACGATTGGGGCAATGATGGACGCACAGAAGATATCATCATCCCGCTGGAAAAAGAGCAGCTTGCTTCGCTCAAGGACAGCACGGTCAAATCGATTTATCGCTTTGACGATAAAAAGAACGTGATTCTTTCCCCGGTTTATGTCAACTACAACAAAGTTCGCACCGAGGAAGAGATGGTCAAGCAGCATGGTGCTAATTACTTCCGCCTGGCGCTGCAGGATCACTTCCGCCCGGATGATCCCGATGTCGACAAGTTCCTGGAGTTCTACAAATCCCTGCCAAAGGATGCATGGCTGCATTATCACTGCTATGCCGGCATGGGCCGTACGACTATCTTCATGGTCATGCACGATATCCTCAAGAACGCGAAGGATGTCAGCTTCGACGACATCATCCAGCGTCAGAAGCTCATCGGCATTGTCGACCTCAGTGAGATCCCGGATAAGAAAAAGAATTATGGCCGCAAGGCGTATATCGAACGCTATCAGTTCGTCCAGCATTTCTATGATTATGTAAAAGAGAATCCTGACCTCAAGACGCCGTATAGTGTCTGGGCCAAGAAGAACAAGGTCAATTCGTGGGAACCGGATTACAACGGTTACATCTGGCGCCTGGACACGAAGGACCGCAATCAGCTGCCGCGCAACTTCCGCACGATGAATTCGGCCTTCAGGACGGATGTCAATGTCAAGAAGACGGGCAAGGGCTTCACTCCGACGCCGACGCGCAAGGGCCTCGATACGCTCTACATGTCCGGCAGTGCGGAATTCTCCAATGGTGAGCTCCAGGCAATGCTGCCGGTCCTCAAACAGCAGGCGAAAGGCCCTATCTACATCATGGACCTCCGTCAGGAGACGCACGGTGTCTTCAACGGCAATGCAGTCAGCTGGTATGGCCTGCGCGATTGGGGGAACCTCGGCAAGAATAAGGCCGAGGTACTCAAGGATGAGAACAGCCGCCTGAACGCAGCAAGAGGCAAGAGCCTTATCGTAGCAGAGCTTGACAAAGACAAGATGCCAATTGACCCGAAACCGGTCAAGATTGAATCCGTCATGACGGAGCAGCAGTTGGTCGAGAAGAATGGCCTCCATTATTATCGCATTGCGGCAACGGATCACATCTGGCCGTCGGCTGCGAATATCGATGAGTTCATCAACTTCACGCGTACGATGCCGGCAAATGCTTGGCTGCATTTCCACTGCCAGGCTGGTGCAGGTCGCACGACGGCTTACATGGCTATGTACGATATGATGAAGAACCCGGATGTCTCGCTTGGCGATATCCTCTCGCGTCAGTATCTGCTCGGCGGCAACTACGTTGCTTATGAAATCGCAGAACCGAAGCCGGATCAGTGGAAGGCTGACTACTATCACCAGAAAGCCCATATGGTAGAGAAGTTCTATCAGTATGTCCAGGAGAATCACGCCAATGGGTTCAAGACGAGCTGGAGTCAGTGGCTCGCCGCGCATCAGGATGTCTGATGCTGATGAAGCATATCCTCAAAAACCAACTTTGATTCAGCGGACAGGCCTCTTAGGCCTGTTTGCTGTATATCGCACAATAGAAGGAGGTTTATTATGGCAATCTGGGACAAATCAATCGATCGCAGGGATTTCCTGAAAACGGCTGCAGGCGCTGCTGCTGCATTTGCAGCAGCTTCTATCCTACCCAAGTAGGGATTTGCCGCACCGCGCAACATCGAGACGACGGCCATCAAATTCTCGGAGATGGAGAAATTGTCACCGACTGAGATGGCTAAGCGCTCGCCATTGCGCGAGTATGGCTATAACTGGCTCATGGACAAGGCGAATGGCCTTCAGGATGAGACGGTCAAGAAGGTTGTTTTAGAGGGCTTGAAATCTCCAAAGCCGCTGATCTTGAAGAAATACCCGGATAAGGCGAGCAAGGAAGCCTGCCGCAAGGCGCTGCTGGCAGCTGGGTATATCAAGGAAGAGAATACGATCGATCAGATTTTTCCAGAGGTCAAGACGAAGCTGAATTTCTGGGATGCCGCCGGTGCGGGCTGGGGCGGTCATCATGCCTATCCATGCGGCTTAATCACGCATGTGGCAACAGATCTCCAGACAGGGCTGAGTCTGATCGAGAACTACGAGCAGTTCTTCGGCTATTCCATGAATCGGGAATTGCTGACCGAAGCGGTGTTGCTGCATGATTTAACCAAACCGTGGATTCTGCAGTGGACCCCAGATCACAAGTGCCTGCCGGAAATCAAGATTGCCGGCACGGGCTGCCATCACATCCAGCAGGTCGCAGACTGCATGTACCGCGGCTTGCGTCCGGATGTTGTAGTTGCTGTGGCGGTATCCCATGATCATGCGGGCTGGCCGAGTGAAGAAAAGAAACCGGTCGGCTATATCAAGGCAGCAGCCATCATTGCTGGCAAAGATCCGATCAAAGAAGGCTATCTGGCACCGGACGGTGAGACGCTGCCACTGCCGAGACGTCCGGAATCCTTCTTGGTGCACCTCGGCGATCATGACTTCGTCCTGACCTCGGGCATTTCGTCCTGGACGCAGGAGTACTTGAAGAAAGTCGCTCTGTCGGACTATGGCCTGACAAAGGCGGACCCTGACAGCAGCAAGTTCTACAACCTGCGCAATTACGTCTACTCGCAGGCATCGGATATGCATCTCTATCAGATCCTCGTGGATCAGGGCTATGACGCATTCCGCCAGGCTGTTCTGGATATCGTTATCCCCGGCTGATCAGAAGTTTCCCCCCCCCTCCCTCAAAGATTGTAAAATTGTAAATATGTTTCTCCCAACCTCCTGAACGGAAAATTCCCCCTCCATGTTCAGGAGGTTTTTTAAACTGCAAACTATATACTAAAGTATGTATATAGTTTGCTTTATTCCGGATATCTTGCCATTCCTTCCATATTATGCTATAATTATATTATAGTATAATATGGAGGGGGGGTGAAAATCATGTATCCTGTCCAAGTGATGATTTCTTACTTTACAACTAGTTTTACGGCCATCATGCATATCGGCAGAGAGGTGACGGCTAAACAATATACAGGGGGGGGGACAAGATAGTAAAGGCACATATATAAAAAAACAGGCCCAGGAATGGGTGCGTCTTGTTTCATATAGATATAAAGAAGGACAGTGTAGGCATATATTGTCCTTTTTGGCATGTTTGCATTCGTTTGTTATTTCCAATTATTGGTTACCACCTGTCTGCCATTCAGTATGGAATGACAGGAGCATGACCATGTTCGTATGAAATGTGCTGTTTGCGGCAAAGAATTTACCCCCGACCCGTATTACCCAGCGATACTGCGGATATACCTGCAGGAGGTATGCCAATCACCATGGAATCAATGACAACCGTGTCGAAGGGCCTCTTTATGTTTCCGTTATACGGGAATTTACGTGTCTGCGGTGTGGTAAACACGTGCGGGTAACAGATGGCAGAGACTGCCGTACTAAATTCTGTTCACAGCATTGTGAAAAATTATATTGGAAACATTCCAAAAAAGTATCTTCGGTAGCAATGCATCGAGAATTTACCTGTCGGGAATGCGGCAAAGTCGTCGTGACAGAACCTAAAGACCGGCGTCGGGCTTTTTGCTGTGATGATTGCCGGAAACATTGGTTTAACAGAAGTCGTAAGGTTTCGTATAACCGAGAATAGTGTGAGAAACGAATACCTACTGAAAGGAGATTATCTATATGAATAAAATATACAAAGTCGTGTGGAATAAAGCAAGAAATTGCTATGTCGTAGCTTCGGAATTTGCTAAAAATCAGGGAAAAGCTTCTTCTGCGAAAAGGATATTGGCAGTATTAGTAGCCGCAGGCAGTATAGGTGGGACGATAAGCGGCGTACAAGCTGCCAATAATATAACTGAAATAAAAACACCGCCTCAAATGATAGGTTATAAACAGAAATGGGATACGGATGTTAAAAATGGAAAATTAGGTACTTCAATTGACGGGTGGCAGTACCAAGGCAATAGTTTACAATTGAATTATTTAAATTTTGAAAAATATACGACTCAAAAAGGTGAGAATGGATTAGCTATTCGATTAGGTGCCAATGTCGATGGTATTAATAAAGGTGGCAACCTATACTTTGTTGATACAAATACTAAAAATACGGCTTTGTCCACCGTTATTGATGATAAAGGAAATATAAAATTAACAGTAACAGACAGCGATAATAAAAAAGTAGAAAGTACAGTTAATATTTCAAACTATGTACAGAGTGAAGCCAAGAAACATAGCAGTGTTTCTACAACAGATAAAAATTTGAGTATTGATTCAACAGGAACAAATAACGCGGGTGGTATTGATTACAAAGTCAGCCTGAAGAATGATTTGAAGTTGGGTAGCGTTACTACTGGCGACACGAAGATGAATACCGACGGTGTCAAAGTCGGTGAAAACGTTTCTCTTACGAAAGACGGCTTGACGGCAGGAGACACCAAGGTTACCAATGCGGGTCTGTCTATCGGCGATAAGACGTATGTTAGCAAAGACGGCCTCAATGCGAATAATCAGACGATTACCAATGTAGCAGCAGGTACTGAAGATACTGACGCAGTAAACGTAGCACAGCTGAAGAAGGTAAGTGAAGCTGCTGCTAGCGCAAGCCAAGGTTGGAAGCTGAAAACTCAAAATGGCAATGCATCTGATGTAAAACCTGGCGCTACAGTTGAATTTGATGGCGATGCTAACATTCAAGTAGGCAATGATGGTAATAAAGTTAGCGTTACGCTGAAAAAACAATTGACTGGCATTCAATCCATCACCGGCGAAGGTGAAGGCGCAGGCAGCATTAGCTTTGCAAATGATGGCATCAAGTTTAATAATAAGGTTACCATTGACAATACCGGCAAGATTACCGGCGTAGCAGCAGGCGTTGAAAAGACCGATGCTGTAAACGTAGGCCAGCTGAAGGATTATGTTGCAGCTAACGATACGCATATTAAGAGTGGCAACTATGCAGTTGGCGAAGTAACTGACAGCACTGGCAATAAATCTCAGGGCGTATCTATGAATATTGTTAATAAAGAAGGTGAGGTAACCGGTACTGTAACCATTACCGACGTAGCCAAAGCAAGTGACGTAGGCGATGTTAATAATATTGCCAGAGATATTAAGAACCAAGACGGCAGCCATACTACTGTTGTTCACGCTGTAAACAACCTGAACCATAAGCTGGACACGAAGGTTGGCGATTTGCAGTACAGCAAGGTAGAAAAAGGTGATATTGCAGATGGCGATAGCACTACTACCGCAATCGGCAAACTGGATCAAAAACTTACCGACGTAGCAGCAACTGCAGCTAAGCACACTAAAGTAGAAGGCAGCAGCAATATTATTGTTACCAACACTGCTAAAGAAGGTGAAGCAGCAAACTATAAGGTAGAGCTGAATAAAGACATAGACGTTGATACTGTAAAAGCAACTACCGTAACCACTGGCCAAACCGTAATGAACAACGATGGCTTGAAGGTTGGTAAAGACGTAAGCGTAACCGCAACTGCTGTAACCGCAGGTCAAACCTCTATCAGCAATGACGGCTTAAAGGTTAATGGCAAGACCTATGTAAGCGATAGTGGTCTGAATGCTAATGACCAAAAGATTACCAATGTAGCAGACGGCAAAGTGGAAAAAGGCTCTACCGATGCCGTTAATGGCGGTCAGCTCTATAACGAAACGAGAGTTGCAAAAGACGGCAACTTCGTCAAAAAGTCTAACACGGCTGGTGAAAACTTGTCGGCTTTGGATAACCAGGTAACGGCCAACACGGAATCTATTTACCATATGAATGGTCGTATTTCTGACCTCGATAACCGTGTCAACAAAGTCGGTGCCGGTGCTGCGGCTTTGGCAGCATTACATCCATTGGATTTTGATCCGGATGCGAAGTGGGACTTTGCGGCAGGCTATGGCAACTACCGCGGCGCCAATGCAGCTGCTGTTGGGGCATACTATCGTCCGAATGAAGACACGATGTTCTCTGTAGGCGGTACCTTTGGTAATGGCGAAAACATGGTTAATGCCGGCGTAAGCTTCAAACTAGGTTCCGGAAGCAGTCATGTATCGACTTCTCGTGTAGCGATGGCGAAGGAAATTAAAGAACTGCGCGGTGAATTGGAAGCTATGAAGTCAGCCATGCTCGATGCCAATGCAGGTAAGAAGATAGATACATCCAAGCTGCAGCTCTTCCCGGATGTACCGCAGAATCACTGGGCTTACGAATACGTAGCACAGCTGGCCGGCAACGGCATGATCGAAGGCTATCCGGATGGCAACTTTGCCGGAGACCGCCCGATGACGCGGTATGAATTTGCAGCTATCTTGTATCGTGCCATGACAAAAGGCGCTGTCTTGTCCGACAAGATCCTCAGCGAATTCTCGCATGAATTAGAATACTTCACTGTCGATACGATAGCAAAAGACAAAGCAGGCAATCCGACGATTCAGCGTGTTCGCATAGTCAAAGAAAACAAAAATAAATAAGCTCAACGAACCATTAAATAACGGATAGGAAAAAGAACGATGCAAAGAGAAAAATTTTCTCGATGCATCGTTCTTTTTTTGTTGGTTGCTTGTTGCCTGATTCTAATCTTTGATACATATGATATAATACCAGGAGAAATACGAATTAACATGGAAGTGTAAGTGATGAGGTATTCTATAGATTTACTTGTTCAAGGCAGGTGAGATTATAGTGAATAAGGCATACCGATACAGACTCTATCCAACAACTGAACAAAAAATTATGTTTGCCAAGACTTTCGGCTGTGTCCGATTCATCTATAATAAAATGTTGAGTGACCGCCTTGACTATTACAAGGAAACAGGCAAAAAGCTACATAACACGCCTGCGCAGTACAAGGAAGAATTCCCTTGGCTGAAAGAAGTGGATAGTTTAGCCCTTGCCAATGCCCAAATGAACCTGAATAAGGCCTATAATAACTTTTGGAATGATAGCAAGCATTTCGGCAAGCCGCGCTTCAAGTCCAAGAAGAATCGTCGTGCTTCGTATTCCACGAACAACCAGAAAGGCTCTGTCCGAATCGGGGGCCATAAGGTGAAACTGCCGAAAGTCGGTTGGGTGAAATTATGCCAACATCGTCCCTTGCCGGAGAACAGTATCATAAAGACCGTGACCATCAGCAAGACGCCATCCGGAAAGTACTATATCAGTATGCTGGTGGAGTATGAAAACCAAATACTCCCTGTCATACCGAAGACCTTCTTGGGCCTGGATTTTGCGATGCACAGCTTGTATGTGGCTTCCGATGAGGATGAGGCTAAGTATCCCGATTTCCTGCGAAAGGCAGAGAAGAGACTGGCTAAGGCACAGCGGAAGCTATCCCAAAAGCAGAAAGAAAGTCATAACAGAGAAAAACAAAGGCTGCGTGTAGCTATTCTCCATGAGAAAGTGGCCAATCAACGCCGGGATTTCCTGCATAAGAAGGCTCGCTACCTCGCAGACCGCTATGATGTCATTGGCATTGAGGATATCAGCGTCAAAGCGATGGCAAAGCGGAAAAAGGGTGGCAAGTTCAGCTTTGGCAAATCCGTAGCTGACAATGGCTGGAATATGTTCACGAACATGTTGGAATATAAATTGGCTTGGCAAGGCAAAAAGCTTATCAAGATAGACAAGTGGTATCCAAGCAGCCAACTGTGCCATGTTTGCGGATATCAGAACCACGAAACCAAGGACTTATCTGTAAGGGAATGGGATTGCCCTAAATGTGGCAGTCACCATAATCGCGATAAGAACGCTGCCATAAATATCCGAGAAGAAGCCAGGCGGATATCTGCCTGACGTAATCCATAAAATACCGTGGGTCGCACGGGAATCTACGCCTGTGGAGAGATTGTAAGCCGCCGCAACTCTTTGGAGTCCGTGGCGCTGTTCTCGTTGAAGCAGGAAGCTCCCGCCTCTATATGCGGGAGTACGTTCACTGGCATATCTCTCAGCAGTATCTAATTTGACGAAAAAATTTATATCTGCTATAATAATCTTGTCCGAAGGGAAGTCGAAGGATGAGACTGAGGAAACATGGACACTCATGAGGAATCCTCCGATAGAACTAGGACGTAACGTTTCATTCTATTTTTTGAAGGAGGAGTTCTTTATGAAAAAGACTCTCGTATCCGCTCTGACGACG
>ERZ780151.1590-NODE-1590-length-15851-cov-4.162699_pt1 | contig 15851 bp, 9 predicted proteins | sample MGYA00510983_ERZ780151 | MGnify/ENA primary metagenome ERZ780151 (study PRJEB29588, sample SAMEA2144623) | human gut metagenome | biome: human gut; feature: human-associated habitat; material: faeces | place: Denmark | collected 2008/2010 ... | reverse complement strand
TAGGCAACTACTACACTCGTCAGGAAATGGGTCCGAAGTTTAATCCGTTCTTCATCCCGAAGATGATCTCGGATATCGCTGCCGGACAGATTTCTATCATGTATGGCTTCCATGGTCCTAACTACGCGACTTGTTCGGCATGTGCTACTTCTACCAATGCCATTGCAGATGCATTTAACCTGATTCGTCTGGGCAAAGCAAATGTGATTGTATCCGGTGGTTCGGAAGCGGCTATCTTCCCCGCAGGTGTAGGTGGTTTCAATGCTATGCATGCTCTGTCAACCCGCAACGACGAGCCCGAAAAGGCTTCACGTCCGTTCAGTGCAAGCCGTGACGGCTTCATCATGGGCGAAGGTGGCGGTTGCTTGATTCTGGAAGAATTGGAACATGCGAAAGCCCGTGGTGCTAAAATCTATGCAGAAGTTGCCGGCGTAGGCATGTCTGCTGATGCACATCACCTGACAGCTTCTCATCCGGAAGGTCTTGGAGCCAAACTTGTGATGATGAATGCATTGGAAGATGCGGAAATGGACCCGAAAGAAGTGGATTATATCAATGTACACGGTACATCTACTCCGGTTGGTGACATTTCAGAAGCAAAAGCGATTAAAGAAGTATTCGGTGATCATGCGTTCGAGTTGAACATCAGTTCAACAAAATCAATGACAGGTCACTTGCTGGGTGCTGCCGGTGCGGTAGAATCAATTGCAAGTATCCTTGCCATCAAGAACGGCATTGTTCCCCCGACTATCAACCATGAAGAAGGTGACGACGACGAAAATATCGACTATAACCTTAATTTCACGTTCAATAAAGCACAGAAACGCGAAGTTAATGTTGCCTTGTCCAACACATTCGGATTCGGCGGTCATAATGCGTGCGTTATCTTCAAAAAATACGCTGAGTAAAATCGTGTTACGAAACCAAATAGATAAGATAAGGCTCTTGTTCCACAGGGATAGAGAGTCTTATCTTTGTTTTTACCGGATACTCGGTTTCTACCCGCGTAACATCCAGCTCTATGAGCAGGCTCTCTTACATAAATCCTCATCTGTCCGTTCGGACAAGGGGCGTCCGTTAAACAATGAGCGTCTGGAATTTTTAGGTGATGCCATTCTCGACGCTATCGTAGGCGATATCGTCTACAAACGTTTTGAAGGGAAGCGGGAAGGTTTCCTGACAAACACACGTTCCAAGATTGTACAACGGGAGACTTTAAACAAACTTGCCGTAGAGATCGGACTGGACAAACTTATTAAATATTCAACCCGTTCTTCTTCCCACAACAGCTATATGTACGGGAATGCTTTCGAGGCATTTATCGGAGCGATCTACCTGGACCAGGGATATGAACGCTGCAAACAGTTTATGGAGCAGCGAATCATTAATCGTTATATCGATCTGGATAAAATCTCCCGTAAAGAAGTAAACTTCAAATCAAAACTGATCGAATGGAGCCAAAAGAGCAAACTGGAGGTTTCTTTTGAACTGATTGAGCAATTCCTTGATCAGGACAGCAATCCTGTTTTCCAGACAGAAGTACGCATTGAAGGACTTCCTGCCGGAACCGGAACCGGATATTCCAAGAAAGAATCCCAACAGAATGCCGCCCAAATGGCTATAAAGAAAGTAAAGGACCCGACTTTCATGGCAACCGTCAACGAAACCAAAATGCAGCAATCAGCAATGGCAGCCGAACCTGAACCCGAAATGGATGCAGACTCTGATATCGAATTGCTGAATGACAATATATTGGAAGAAAATGAGTTCGACAATGAGATTACGGCAGAACCGATCGTGGAATCTATCCAAAGCAAATCCCCATGCGACGTCCCTGAATCACCAGATCGTGATCCTCACTAACCAACTTTAGTTTCCCAGCTACTTCTTCCAAAGGGATAGAAGCGATAGTATCTCCTTTTAGTGCAACCATACGCCCGAATTCCCCGTTGGCAATCAGTTCCGTCGCGTGTCCGCCCATTCGGGTAGAGAGATTACGGTCATAAGGAGTAGGCGAACCACCACGTTGAATATACCCTAATACGGTTTCACGGGTTTCAATACCCGTCTCATACTCTATTTCCTGTGCAATGTATTCCGCAGCACGTTTACGGCCGTCCGTCCGAATGCCTTCAGCTACTACTACAATAGAGTATGGTTTCCCCTTTTTCAATCTTTCCAGAATAGTGTTTCCTATGTTTTTAATGCTATAAGGTATTTCAGGCACAAGAATAACATCTCCCCCCCCTGCCATACCGGAATACAAAGCAATCCAACCCGCTTTATGTCCCATGACTTCAATCACCATCACCCTTTTATGAGAACTTGCGGTAGAATGCAACCGGTCAATAGCGTCCGTAGCAATACTTACAGCCGAGTCGAAACCAAAAGAGATATCCGTCCCCCAGATATCGTTGTCAATGGTTTTAGGAACCGAAACGATATTTACACCCATGGCGGCAAATTTGGCAGCCGTCTTTTGCGTTCCGTTTCCACCGATACAGACAACACAATCCAATCCCATTTCCCGAATATTCTGAAGGATCAGTGCAGGTTTATCGACATCCGAAATAACACCTCCTTTTTTAAAAGGCTTCTCGCGGGAAGTCCCCAACATCGTTCCACCAAGATTCAGCAAACCCGATAAAGATTTATCAGTAAAGGATTCTACATCTTTTGTGAGCAACCCCTGAAAGCCGCTATGAATACCTACCACTTCCATACCGTAGTAGTTAATGGCAGTTTTGCACACGCCACGAATAGTGGCATTTATACCGGGGCAATCTCCCCCTGATGTTAAGATTCCGATTCTCATTGTCGCATTTTTTAGTCTAAAACTCGGAGATTATATGAAAGCCGTCAATTTTTAACGATTATTTCCGTCGTAAAGATAGAAAAAAAAGATAAATAAGTTACTTTTGCACGACTAAACATTATTATGTTAAAGCAGAAATGAATATTACAAAAATTATTAGTAAGACTTTTGATTCCCGTTTAAAACAGATAGACCTATATGCTACTCAGGCTAGTGAGATACAGCATAGTGTACTAAACCGCTTAGTACATCAGGCTGCTCAGACAGAATGGGGAAAAAAGTACGACTATTCCTCGATCCGCAGCTATGAAGACTTCAGAAAACGTGTTCCAATCCAGACTTATGAGGAAATCAAGCCGTATGTAGAACGTTTGCGGGCAGGAGAACAGAATCTGCTTTGGCCGTCGGAAATACGTTGGTTCGCCAAATCTTCCGGAACGACAAATGATAAAAGTAAATTCCTCCCTGTCAGTAAGGAAGCACTGCAAGACATTCATTACAGAGGGGGAAAAGACGCTGCCGCACTTTACTTCCGCATCAACCCGGACAGCCATTTCTTTTCAGGAAAAGGATTGATCCTAGGGGGAAGCCATAGTCCGAATCTCAATTCTAATCATAGCCTGGTAGGAGATTTATCTGCTATTTTGATTCAAAATGTCAATCCGCTTATCAATTTTGTCCGTGTGCCCAGCAAGAAAATCGCACTAATGAGCGAATGGGAAACCAAGATAGAGGCGATAGCCAACAGTACTATTCCGGTCAACGTCACAAGTTTATCCGGCGTACCGTCGTGGATGTTGGTGCTTATCAAACGGATCCTTGAAAAAACAGGCAAACAGACGTTGGAAGAAGTATGGCCGAATCTGGAAGTTTTCTTCCACGGAGGAGTTGCATTTACTCCTTACCGTGAGCAATACAAGCAAGTGATTCATTCACCGAAGATGCATTATGTAGAGACCTACAATGCTTCCGAGGGTTATTTCGGCACACAGAACGATCTTTCAGATCCTGCAATGTTGCTGATGATCGACTACGGAATCTTCTACGAATTTGTTCCGTTGGAAGAAGTTGACAAAGAGAATCCACGTGCCTATTGCCTTGAGGAAGTGGAGCTTAACAAGAATTACGCAATGGTCATTTCGACCTCTTGCGGTTTGTGGAGGTATATGATTGGGGATACAGTGAAATTTACCGGCAAGAACCCTTATAAATTTGTCATTACCGGACGAACCAAACATTTCATCAATGCTTTTGGCGAGGAACTAATCGTAGATAATGCAGAAAAAGGACTGGCAAAGGCTTGTTCGGAAACAGGGGCGCAAGTGAGTGAATATTCTGCCGCACCGGTGTTTATGGACGAACATGCCAAATGCCGCCACCAATGGTTAATAGAGTTCGCTAAAATGCCGGATTCCGTTGAGAAGTTCGCAGCAATACTGGATGCAACATTAAAGGAAGTAAACTCCGACTATGAGGCAAAACGTTGGAAAGATATTGCATTGCAACCCTTGGAAGTAATCGTTGCCCGACCGGGACTATTCCATGACTGGCTGGCACAGAGAGGGAAGTTGGGAGGACAGCACAAAGTCCCCAGACTCAGCAATACACGTGAATACATAGAGACAATGCTGGCGTTGAATTCCAGCCCTCAAATATAGAGAAACTTATCATATAGTTATTACAGGTTTTCTTTTTTGCAAAGATTACTTGCCTGAGACCCGGGTGTCGTGTAGACGGAATCCGGGTCTCAGCATGGATGAGACTTGGGTTCGCACAAGTTATTCCGGCTGTCGGATAGTTATCGGGCTTTTACTATAATCCCTCCCCCCAGCAGCAAATCATCTTTATAGAATGCGGCAGCTTGTCCCGGAGCAATAGCAGTCAACGGTTCATGAAGCTGTATATGCAATAAGTGTTCCGGAGTAACAGTTACCGTACCGTGATTCTCCTGTTTGCGGTACCGTATCTTCACGATTATATCAGAACAACCGAGTACACGGTTTTCGTTTATCAAGTTCCAATTATCCAGCCACATTTCTGTTTTCTCTAGAGATTGAAGAGGGGCAAGTACTATCTCATTCTTTTCCGGAAATATATCTTTCACAAAAACAGGGCGATTCAGATGTATCCCTAGCCCGCGTCTCTGTCCGATGGTATAAAAAGGATATCCTTCATGCCAAGCAATAAAATGCCCCGTTTCATCGACAAACCGCCCGCGTCTGACTATTTCTGACCATTTCTGACCATGTGCGGTAAAAAGCTGATCATGTTTATCCAACCAGTTTTTTAAAAAACTCCGATAATCCATTGGACAGAAACAAACCCCTAAGCTGTCCTTTTTAGTAGCAACTTTCCGGAAGCCACGTTCAGCAGCCAATGCACGGGCTTCCACTTTCGTGATATCTCCCATTGGCAATAACATTCTACGGAGAATATCTTGTTTCAATCCCCATAAAAAGAACGTCTGATCCTTGTCCGAATCAGTCGCAGATGTGATATAATAGGTATCTTCCAACTTAACTTTCCGAACGTAATGCCCTGTGGCAATATAGAATATGCCCATTTCATCGGCAAGTTCCGCTAACAACGGCCATTTCAAATAATTATTGCATAAGGTACAGGGAACCGGCGTACGCCCCGCCATATATTCCTGCACGAAATACTCAATGATCTGCTTATTGAATACTTCACGGGCATCGTACGTTATATGACGGATTCCCAAATGCTCCGCCAAACTACGGGCATCTTCCAGATATTCGGTCGAGCCATTTAATTCATAAAAACGAAAAGTCACCCCGATCACCTCATATCCGGCCTCCAGCAGTCTCATAGCGGCAACGGAACTATCCGTACCGCCACTCATTCCTAACAATACTCGTTTGTTTTCTTCTATCATGCTGCAAAATTAAGGATTTTCCCGTATCTTTGTCAGTTAAAGCCCAAAGAGAATGAGAGAGAAAACAACTAACGGACAAGTCATCATCGTTTATACAGAGCATCCTGTGTTTGGTATACTACTGATCCCTTACATAGCAGAGCGACTGGAAGATGGCACGTTGCAGTTGATTGAACAGGCTTTTCACGCTTCTCCCGAAGCTATTGAACAAATGAATGAAGCAGAAAGACAAGCCATCGACATCGCTTCTCACTATACAGAGAAATATTTAATGGGAGCCTATTCCCGAGAAAAGATAGTATCACGCTTCCTGCATAAGTTATCTCAAGATCCTGAGAAAGTAAAGAATAACATTCGGCCATTTATTGAAGGCAAACTACTCGAGATGCTTACTCTCATACGGGAAAACGGGTTATCTTTTTATCAGAAACAGCCCGGAAGCAAAGTGTTGTACGCCCACCATGCTTATCACGTACATCCACATGACGCCGAAGTCCGCTTTACATTTCATGTCGACAGCAGTACTTTCCGCTATCAACTGCAATGTTATTATGAGAAGCAACCATTTTCATTGGACGACCAAAAACCCGTTATCGCATTAACTGCCTCACCGGCTACTCTATTGCTAGGGATGAATTTATACTTCTTTCCACACATAGATAGTGTCCGGCTCTTACCCTTTACCAAGAAAAAGGCAATTAGTGCAAGCGCCGCTCAACTCGAAAAGTATATCGACAATATTGTCATTCCGATTGCACGCTATCACGAAATCATAACCGAAGGGTGGGATATCCCTGAAGAAAGATGTGCCTGCGAAGCATTACTGTCACTTGAAGACATCACCCATAGCGAACAGTTGTTGCAGCTTGGTTTTCGTTATAGAGACCAGCTATTTACATCAGACAACGGAGCAGCAATGAAGAAAATCATTTATCGGAAAGACTCCGGTGAGGTATCCTTCTTCCGGCGGGATATTGTCGCCGAAAAAAAAGCGATTCAGCTTTTAGAAAGCTCCGGTCTGCAACGTATCGGTGATATCCATTTCAGGTTATCAGCCAGTTCTTCTGAGAAAACACTTGTTGAATGGATCAATAAGCATCGGGAGATGTTACAATCGGACTTTCAACTGACCGGCCATATGGGAAACACTCCTTACTGCCTGGACGAGATACATATCGAGCAGAGTTGTGACGATGAAGTAGTAGACTGGTTTGAGTTACATATCACCGTTGTTGTCGGCAACCTGCGCATTCCTTTCTCACGCTTCCGCAAGCATATCCTCGAAGAAAAGAGAGAATATCTGCTGCCGGACGGGCGCATGATCCTTTTACCCGAGGAATGGTTCAGTAAGTATGCGAACTTGTTGGAAATGGGAGTTCAGACAGAGCAGGGAATACGATTGAAGCATACATTTATAGGCGCCGCGCAAGCTGCCTTGGGAGGAACAGGACTTAAAAAGTTCTCTGGCAAAAATCAGATTAAGAATGTTTCCGTCCCTAAAGCACTAAAAGCAACATTACGTCCTTACCAGCAGAAAGGATTCTCATGGATGATGCATCTGCATAAACTAGGATTCGGCGGATGTCTGGCTGACGATATGGGACTGGGGAAAACTCTCCAGACACTTACGTTGTTACAACATATATATAAATCGCCCGCCTCAAGGAAAGCAGCCACTCTCATCGTCGTTCCTACGTCGCTGTTGCACAACTGGCGACGGGAAGCGAAACGCTTTACAACGCTTTCAATGATTGAATATAACAGCAGCATCGTCGTGCCCCCCAATCATCCTGGGAAGTTCTTCGGACGTTTCCAGTTGATATTCACAACGTATGGCATGATGCGCAACAACATCGACCTGCTTTCTTCTTACAAATTCGAATATATCGTACTCGATGAGAGCCAAAATATTAAGAACAGCGAATCGCTCACCTTCCGTTCTGCACTCCAACTGAAAAGCAAGTATCGGCTTGTACTTACGGGCACACCTATCGAAAATTCACTGAAAGACCTGTGGGCACAATTCCGTTTCATCCAACCGGACTTACTGGGAACTGAGAGTGCTTTTCAAAAACAATTCATGATTCCGATCCGCCAAGGCAATACCCGTGTAGAAGCACAGTTACAACAACTGATATCCCCATTTATTCTTCGCAGAAGCAAAAGTGAAGTGGCTCCGGAACTTCCCCCGCTTACCGAAGAAACGATCTATTGTGACATGCCCGAAGAACAAAATACTCTTTACGAACAAGAAAAAAATAGTTTGCGGAATATCCTGCTCCAACATCCTCAAAATATGGATAAACTTCATTCTTTCAGTATCTTGAACGGTATCCTGCGGCTACGCCAACTTGCCTGTCATCCGCAACTCATCTATCCGGACTTTAACGGTGCATCCGGCAAAGCGATACAAATAATAGAAATATTCGACACACTACGGAGTGAAGGACATAAAGTACTGATTTTCTCATCCTTCGTCAAACATCTGGAAGTCCTCGCCGAAGCGTTTCGCGAACGGGGCTGGAAATATGCACTACTGACAGGAGCAACCAACAACCGTCCGTCCGAAATTGCCCATTTCACCGAGCAGAAAGACGTACAAGCCTTCCTTATCTCTCTGAAAGCCGGAGGCGTAGGACTTAATCTGACGCAAGCCGACTATGTGTTTATTATCGATCCGTGGTGGAACCCCGCCGCCGAATCGCAGGCTATTGCCCGTGCCCACCGCATCGGACAGGACAAGCAGGTTATCGCCTATCGCTTCATTACCCAAAACAGTATTGAAGAAAAGATTCTCTATCTGCAAGATGAAAAACGAAAGTTAGCAGAAACATTTGTTACCGACAGCGAAACATTGCCTGCATTGAGCAATGAACAGTGGGTGGATTTGCTAAAATAAAAACTGCATCTTTATATGGACTGTCTTGCAAGAATACTTTTTTACTTTATCTTTGCACGCAAAATGACACTGCATGAAATACAAGCTTATCGTGCTCGACCTTGACGGCACACTCACCAACTCTAAAAAAGTAATTACTCCCCGCAACCGGGAAATATTGATACGTGTACAAGAACAGGGCGTCCGTCTGGTTCTTGCTTCCGGTCGTCCGACTTATGGCATTGTGCCGTTGGCAAATGAATTGCGCATGAATGAGTTCGGCGGATTTATCTTATCCTACAACGGAGGGGAAATCATCAATTGGGAAACACAGGAAATGCTCTATGAGAATGTATTGCCGAACGATGTCGTCCCCGTACTCTATGAGTGCGCCCGCAGCCACCAGTTAAGCATACTGACTTACGACGGAGCAGAAATCGTAACCGAAAACTCTCAGGACCCGTATGTTCAAAAAGAGGCTTTCCTGAATAAAATGGCAGTTCGGGAAACAAACGACTTCCTGACAGACATCACGCTTCCGGTAGCTAAATGCTTGATTGTGGGAGATGCCGACAAGCTCATCCCCTTAGAAGCCGAACTTTGTCTTCGGTTGCAAGGACGTATCAACGTATTTCGTTCAGAACCTTACTTTCTCGAACTAGTCCCGCAAGGAATCGACAAAGCCCTGTCTCTTGCCGTATTATTAAAAGAAATAGGAGTAGAACGCAAAGAAATGATAGCAATAGGCGACGGCTACAATGACTTGTCCATGATAAAGTTTGCAGGACTAGGCATTGCCATGGGCAACGCACAGGAACCAGTGAAGAAAGCGGCGGACTATATCACTCTGAGCAATGAAGAAGACGGAGTGGCGGAAGCACTGGAACACTTTTACTATAAATTTACGTAGCATCATATGCTCACAATTCCTTTTTCAACCGTACCTTCATAACCTTTGACTGTATGTCTTATACTCTGTTTCAGCAGTATGCAGAGTAGCTATCGTATATCAATCTTACCATTATATAGCTCGTTGCACTAAAGTGAACAGTTCTTTCTACTAAAGTGATGAGATCTTTCCACTCCAGTACACAGGCCTCATCACTCTTGTGGAAAGAAGCGGATGTTTATTACATAACGCAGTGATGTCAGCAAGAGGATCTGCGAATATCGACTACTTAAGTTATCAGAACAGGGCCAGCAACATATAACCAAAGGTCATCCTACTTTACGTTTATCAATATGGTTCATATAAATAAGCAAATGGTTTCATTTCCAACTATCATGAGAACAATGATGAGAAATACCCCTCAAAAAGATGCATTATAGCCATTTTTGAGTTAACGAACGTAAAAAACGAATGAGAAATACCAATTTTGAAAGGCATTTCTCATTCGTCACATATCTGATTATAAAGGAATTGCCCAAAAATATGAGAACAATGAGAACAATATTAAAAAAATCCGTTCTAGGATGGGGATGCAAATTATAGATGTATGCTGTCTATATACTCATGATACGTACAGCAAGAAAAGCTGTACCAATAAGCGAACACACTCTTTACAACTATATAAGAAAGCTGCGTGAAGTATTGTCCAAAGACAAAGAGATTTCAATCACAACACAGAACAATGGCTATGAGTTACATATTTCAACTTGAATTATCGTAATATATCAAAGATTTATTCTAATTTTGTGGTTTTAAATCGAATAAATAGCAAACGTTATGGAACATCAACTGACCATTTACAACACGTTAGATAGAAAAAAAGAGTTATTCGTACCGCTCCACGCACCTCATGTAGGTATGTATGTGTGCGGACCGACTGTTTACGGTGATGCGCATCTGGGACATGCACGCCCGGCCATTACTTTCGACGTACTCTTCCGTTATCTCACTCATCTAGGATATAAAGTACGTTATGTACGCAATATCACTGACGTAGGTCATTTGGAACATGATGCCGACGAAGGAGAAGATAAAATTGCCAAGAAAGCCCGTCTGGAAGAACTGGAACCAATGGAAGTCGTTCAGTACTATCTGAACCGCTACCATAAAGCAATGGAAGCCCTCAACGTGCTCTCTCCAAGTATCGAACCTCATGCTTCGGGCCATATCATCGAACAAATCCAACTGGTACAGAAGATTCTGGACGCCGGATATGCTTACGAAAGTGAAGGCTCCGTCTATTTCGATGTAGCCAAATATAACAAGGATCATCACTACGGAAAACTTTCCGGACGCAATCTGGATGATGTACTGAACACCACCCGCGACCTTGACGGACAAAGTGAAAAGCGTAATCCCGCCGATTTCGCCCTCTGGAAAAAGGCACAGCCGGAACATATCATGCGCTGGCCATCTCCTTGGAGCGACGGTTTCCCCGGCTGGCATGCCGAATGTACCGCTATGGGACGCAAATATCTGGGTGAGCACTTCGACATTCACGGCGGAGGAATGGACCTGATTTTCCCGCATCATGAGTGTGAAATAGCACAATCAGTAGCCTCACAAGGCGACGATATGGTTCACTACTGGATGCATAACAACATGATTACCATTAACGGAACGAAAATGGGTAAATCACTCGGCAACTTCATCACATTGGATGAGTTCTTCAATGGCACACATAAGTTGCTGACCCAAGCCTATACTCCAATGACAATCCGCTTCTTCACCCTGCAAGCCCACTACCGCAGTACGGTCGATTTCAGCAATGAAGCACTGATTGCTTCCGAAAAGGGATTGCAACGTCTGATAGAAGCTATCGATGGATTGGGAAAGGTTACCCCTGCATCCGCAACTTCAGAAGGTATCAATGTAAAAGAGCTGCGTGCCAAATGCTACGAAGCCATGAATGACGACCTGAATACTCCAATTGTCATCGCACAGCTTTTCGAAGGTGCCCGCATCATTAATAACGTCATTGCCGGCAATGCAACGATCTCCGCTGAAGACTTGAAAGAGCTGAAAGAAACTTTCCACTTGTTCTGCTTTGACATTATGGGATTGAAAGAAGAAAAAGGTTCTTCCGACAGTCGTGAAAATGCCTATGGTAAAGTGGTGAATATGTTGCTGGAACAGCGTATGAAAGCAAAAGCCAACAAAGACTGGGCTACTTCCGACGAAATCCGTAACACATTAACAGCCCTCGGATTCGAAATCAAAGATACAAAAGACGGTTTTGAGTGGAGATTGAATAAATAAATATTAAACATCAGGGAGATAAATCCCTTCTACAGATAAAAAAGACCGGCTCATTACGAACCGGTCTTTCTGTTTCATAGAAACATAGTAACTAATACCCCTCTTAAACTACAAATCTTATCATCTAATCACTTGTTTTCCATTAATACCTCAACAGGTTGTCCGTGCTGGCAGGTTACCGTCAATTGTGTATCATTTCCTTGTCGCTCCAACCGGACATTTTCCATTGAATTCTTTAGCGTCCAACGACCTTTGAGTAGTATTTTCTTATAAATAGGACGGCTAGGTTCTTTCGTCGTATACGTCTTTTCTTTTATATTCAAGTTTGGGTCACAAACACTCAAACGAACTCCTTTACCGGTTTCTTTCGCATACATCACCATTGTTTCAGCAGGAATAGAAGCAATCACCTTATCAGTTACCGGCTGATAAGCCTCAAAAACCGCATACGCCGTAATACCTGTTTTCTTATCATAAACGACATGAGCCGTTTGATCACGTTGCAGGACTTCATACGCAGGAGTTTTCCGAAGGTCGTCCAAGTCCGCTGCAGAAGGCTGTATCAATACCATATATTCATAAGTTCCGTTCTTCGGAGCTTTACCATGCTCTATCCATGCAGAGGAGAATTTTCCTTTAGTGACCGCACGGGTTTTCTCATGACGTGATTCTTGTTCCGCGATCTGCGAACGAACTGTTCCGTCTACTACATGATAGTAATTGTCATAACCGTCATGTAACCAATAGCCGTCATTACCCACTTTCTGTTCTCCGCCGTTGTATTTCGTCTGGAAAAGAGTCGTTTCCGTAGGATAATCGGCATTACTATTCGTTATGCCGGTTCCCAGACAAATCATCCGGTTGTCGAAGCAGAATACAGATTTACGGGCAACAAAATCAGGAGTGAAGTTTTCCAAATTACGCTCCATTAACTTCATAGCAAACATGCCATTCTTGCCTTCCAAGGAACTGCTACCGGAGAAGTTTTCCTTGGAATGAGCCATGGTAGTACCCTTTAACGGACTATCCAGCAACTCGAAGGGCAAATGAATAGTAGTCGTACCCGGCAGGCGGTTCCAATCCCAACCATCCTGTACAAAGCCGCTTCCGGTACGGGAAACGGGGTTTCCTTTTCCCATGATCTGCACCGAACCATAACTCTGATAACGTCCGTAACGATTATCTTTTGTATAGATTTCAGCCCCCCAAACATCAGTAGTATATCCTTTTAGTGTCACCATCCAATCTGCACGGCGGAAAATACCTGCCGAACCGTAATTATAAACAAAAAATCCTTGTGGAGCTTGTGCAGGCTTGATGCCTTCTTTCTTAAAGAAACGCGCATTCGGAGTATCCCTATCACGTACTAACCGTAGATAATCTGCTGCCAGAGCATGATCGAACGTATTCCCCCGACCGGACAAATCACCGGCTAAAGCTATATTGGCAAATGCTTCCACATCATCATTCCCCATTTTTCCACCGAAAGGATGACGTCCGCTGATACCAATTCCCCATTCATAAAGATTACAATAATTGCGCATGGCAATAAATGCGGATTTTATATGTTGCCGGGCTTCTTCCGTCAGTTCAAAATCCGTATTGTTAGTAAAAGCAATGAATTGCCCTATTACGGCCAGCACTCCGGTCGTATATGCCGGATAGAAACCACCATGGTGAAAAGTTGTGCCATCTATCTTAATACCACCAATTGTTCCCGGTGAATAGTGTAAAGAAGAAGAAACCCAACGGGAGAGGCCCTCCAAAGCCTGCGCCTGCTCTCTTGCATCCGTGAACATCATAGCAGAGATAAATCTCGCCATTAAAAGCGTATGCCAAGTATCCAGCATTTCATCCCGTTCCAAAGGACACGGTTGACGAGTCTCCTGCAAAGCAGACCAGAAACGTAATGTCGACAAATAAGCATCCCTGTGGGGATGTTTATAGATCTCATCTCGCATCAACCATGCCGTCGTATATATCTTACGTATCTGATAACCATAATGATGATTGGTTCCCATACCGCTACCAAAGGCAAATCCCTGGTCAATAGCATAATCAAACACCGTGAAGTAGTTTTTCTTTGATGTCTCGTTTCGATTGCAATAAACGTCATACGCAAAACCGGAAAGCATTGTTTCAATATCATTCCACGACATCTCTCCTATCTTCTTATTCTGTTCGTCCGGAGCTACAATAGGTGTTCCCGTAAATCCCGTACCTGCTGCCGACGGGCGGATATCCGCTCTTTTAAATGTCTCGTAAGCGGCATCAACTTGCTTTTTAGGGACTTTTTTCACTTCCAGAAAATCTGTCAGACGTTGCTCGATTGTTTTCAGGTCTTTCGCCTGTCGAGCAGTCAACTTGGATGCCAATGGAGTATCATACGACAGTTGCTCCCACTTCCATACCAGGCACCAATGCCAGAGGTCACGGTTAGCCAAGCCATTATTAGTCGGCAACTGCTGATCCGGAGTGGTACGAAGATTCATCTTCTTTTCCGGGAATATCAGACGGTCAAGAAAAATACGTCCTTTGCGTTGGGGGGCAACTAACCTGTAAGCTACAATATCTTTGTCCTTCTTATCGCCTTGCATATATTCGAAAGAAATCCAGCAAGCCCGCCACCCTGCTGCTTGCAGATGATAAGCAAACCAATAAGACACCTCTCCCGCCTTATTCAGGAATTCAAAACGAATAGAATCCTGCTGTGGCTTTTCATTATATATCCACAAGGTAATGCCATACTGTCTCTCCGTTTTTCCTTTTAATGATAAAGGAGGTATCTGTACATTCAAAGTTGAACCGGATTGGAAATCCCACTCCAAGCTACTTTTACCCTCTTTATAGAAAAGAGAAGAAATTTTCGCCTCTCCCTTTCCGGAAGTCTTAAATGCTTCGGGTACCTCACTACTCTCAAATCCTATGAGTTGTGCGAAAGCCGAAGAAGCTGTTACAAACAGAAACAGTAGTATAAAACAAATATCTTTCTTCATTGTGTCATTATTAAATGGTCAAACAGTAACCAACTACTGCTTAATAAGGTATTTTGTCCGATAAAATCTTCTCCGTATACCAAGGATCGTTGATTTCTTTCAACATAGCACCCATTTCACGATAAAGTTGTGCCACTATTTCCTTGTTTTCTTCCAAAGGTAGATTGTTCAACTGATACGGGTCTTTCGCGTCATTGAATAAAAGACTTTTCTTTAACTGTTTTGTCTTACGGTCGATGTACAGAGCCAATGTATAGTCCGCAGTCTTAATACCTCGTGATGAGGGAAAGTAAGTTTTTACCAAGCCGTTTTCGTCCTTTTCACCATCTATATTCTGAATGTACAAAGCACCGGTAGGACGAACAATTTCAGCCTTTTCATCGAAGAAAAGAGGGGCAAAGTTACGTCCCTGCACTTCTGCCGGAATTGAATCACCCAATCCGCACAGTCCGAGCACAGTAGGCATTATGTCAGGAGCGGAAAGCAGCAAGTCATCTACCCGCGGCTGAATCTTATCCGGGAAGCGAACCAGAAACGGGATATTCATTGACTCTGAGTAAGGCGAATTCTTCGGATCATCCGTACGTTGGCTACACATCGTTTCACCATGATCGGAGGCAAAAATAACGACTGTATTCTTATCCAGCCCCATCTCTTTCAGTGTTTCCAGAATCTGTCCGAAAGCACGGTCTACCCCGGTCACGGAAGCGAAATAATAACGGGCTGATTCGGCTTTCTTCATTTTCAGGTCAACATTAGGACGAATCAACAGACTGTCTAAAGGTTGGTTTTTATAAAGATCAAAGTCCTGCTCTTCGCAATCATCCAATGAACGATACGGACTATGAGGAGGATTCATCCCTACCATGATAAAGAAAGGCTTCTTTGTATCACGCACATTACCTTCGTTTTTCAAATAAGATACAACTTTTCCGGATTCATGCAGAGGTGACCATTCTTTCGGATCGTGCCTTTTACCGTCCGTATCCCAGTAATGCGGATTCTTATGTTCATCAAACGTGCCATAAGAATACCAGTAGTTGAAACCATGACGACGC
>ERZ780151.1550-NODE-1550-length-16254-cov-2.174147_pt1 | contig 16254 bp, 12 predicted proteins | sample MGYA00510983_ERZ780151 | MGnify/ENA primary metagenome ERZ780151 (study PRJEB29588, sample SAMEA2144623) | human gut metagenome | biome: human gut; feature: human-associated habitat; material: faeces | place: Denmark | collected 2008/2010 ... | reverse complement strand
GCAGCCAAAGGAGAACCGTGTGCAGAATGGATAAAGGCCCACCCCATCGAAGCCGCCCGCCTGATGGGCTATGAGGTGGTGGAGGATGAAAAGGAGGAGGCCAACATGGACAAGCCTAGAATTTGCAAGGTGCTGGGGGTTGAGGTAAACGAAGAATTTACATACGATTTCGGCGCAAATCAGGTAAATAGAGGCACCTTCAACATTGGAGCAGACGGGAAGCGATATTATAAGGCGGGAGATCTCTGGAACCATTGCTACAATGAGGATGATTTGGCTGTAATTATCAACCACCCCGACCGCATCATCCGCAAGCCCCACTGGACGGAGCAGGAGGTGGAGAGGGCGAAGGCAATCAAACTTATTTATCCAAATGCTGAAAAACTGGAATTAGTACCATGTGTTATTCGTGTTTACACGGATATTGGGGCAATAGCCTATCTGCATGCTGATCTATTTCCAAGCATGAAAAATGGGGAACCAGTGCCGAATGCATGAAACCCAAAATGTCCATCTTGGATCCCACATATACCTACAGCGTTTCCAAAAAGCAGACAGCTGCCGGAACCGCTGATATGATGAGTCATATTTTTGAAAATTACTTTACAAATGTACCAGGTGCCGCTGTACAGGCACGCTTCGCAGAAGGTCTGCTGAAAACTTGTGTGCAGTACGGCCCGATCGCTCTACAGCATCCAGACAACTATGAAGCACGTGCCAATCTGATGTGGACTTCCAGTATGGCAATCAACGGACTGCTGTCCGACGGCGCAGAGGTAGGCTGGTGCGTTCACCCGATGGAACACGAACTCAGCGCATTTTATGACATCACCCATGGCGAAGGTCTTGCCATTCTGACACCGCATTGGATGGATTTTGCTCTGTCAGAAGCAACTGCTGCAAAGTTTGCGGCATATGGACGTGCTGTCTTCGGCATCACAGAAACAGAGGACTGGAAAGCAGCCAAGGCAGCCATTGCAGAGACAAGAGCCTTTTTCCGCACCATGCAACTGCCGGAAACGCTCCGGGAGGTTGGCATCTGCGAGGAAACACATTTTGAAGAAATGGCAGAAAAAGCAGCTGCCGGATGTGTCGGCTGTTATGTCCCGCTGACCAAAGAAGATATCATCGGTATTTTCCGTGCCGCTCTTTGATAGAAAGAAAGCCTGATCATGCGTCGAACGAGCGTTGAAGCAAAGCAACCTATAATGAACAGAAAAAGGAGACCGCTATGAAGCGCTGTTTAATTGTTGTGGATTATCAAGTCGATTTTGTATCCGGCACATTGGGATTTCCGGAGGCAGAAACACTTGCTGCTCCCATTGCGCAAAAGATTCAACAGTACCACGCAGCAAAGGATGCTGTCTTATTTACCCTTGATACCCACGGAACAGATTATGCTTCCACACAGGAAGGACGAAACTTACCGATTGTACACTGCATCCATGGAACAGCTGGGCATGCCCTATATGGTTGTGTCGCACAGGAACGTCTGCCGCAGGATGTTTGCTTCGAAAAGGGCACGTTCGGCTCCGATCGGTTATTTGCATACTTGCAGCAGCAAGCCTACACCGATGTAGAATTGGTTGGACTGGTTTCTAACATCTGTGTGCTTGCCAATGCTGTGCTGGCAAAAACAGCTCTGCCGGAAGCCCACATTGCAGTCGATGCATCCTGTACTGCAAGTTTTCAGCCTGCTCTGCATGAAGCAGCATTGGATGTCATGGAAGGTCTGCAAATCGATGTTTTCAACCGGAAGGACGGTGCTTTATGAAACAAGAACAAAACCTAACGATGCTATGTGACTTTTACGAATTCACCATGGCAAACGGATATTTTGAAACCGGTTATTATAAGAAAAAAGTTTATTTTGATGTATTTTTCCGAACCGTACCGGACGGCGGTGGATTTGCAATTGCCGCCGGTCTGGAACAGGTCATTGACTATATTCAAAACCTGCATTTTTCTCCGGAAGACTTGTCTTATCTGCGTGGAAAAGGCTGCTTCAGTGAAAGATTTCTGCAATACCTGAAAGAATTCCATTTTACCGGTGACTTGTATGCCGTTCCAGAGGGAACTCCTGTATTCCCCGGCGAACCCATTCTGACCATTTGCGCTCCTGCAATTGAAGCGCAGATCATTGAAACGTTCGTGCTGCTGTCCATCAATCACCAATCCCTGATTGCAACCAAAGCCAACCGCATTGTACGGGCTGCACAGGGCAAAACGGTACTGGAATTTGGCTCCCGCCGTGCACAAGGTGCAGATGGTGCCGTGCTGGGGGCACGTGCTGCCTATCTGGCTGGATGCGGCGGAACCGCCTGCACGCTGACAGATTCCCTATACGGCGTTCCGGCAGGCGGAACCATGGCGCATGCCTGGGTGCAGATGTTCGACTCCGAGTATGAAGCGTTTGCCGCATACTGCAAGCTTTATCCCAACAATGCCATCTTGCTGGTAGACACTTATGACACACTGAAAAGCGGTGTGCCCAATGCCATCCGTGCATTCCGGGACATTCTGGTTCCGCAGGGAATCACTTCATTTGGCATCCGTCTGGATTCCGGTGACATTTCCTATCTATCCAAAAAGGCAAGAGCTATGCTGGATGAAGCTGGTTTCCCGAACTGTAAAATTGTAGCTTCCAACTCCTTGGATGAATATCTGATTCGGGATTTGCTGATGCAGGGAGCACAAATTGATACGTTCGGCGTAGGAGAACGTATGATTACGGCCAAAAGCTCTCCTGTATTCGGCGGCGTTTATAAGCTGGCTGCCGTCACAGAAGAAGACGGCACCATTGTTCCAAAAATTAAAATCAGTGAAAATACTGCCAAAATCACCAATCCGCATTTTAAAACCGTTTACCGGTTCTTTGACCGGGAAAGCGGAAAAGCACTGGCAGATGAACTGTGCGTTTACGATGAGACCATTGATCCCGACCAACCGCACACCATCTTCCATCCGGAAGCCATTTGGAAACACAAGACACTCACCAACTTCACGGTGAAAAAATTGCAGGTTCCCATTTTCAAACAGGGAGAATTGGTCTATACCTGTCCCAAACTGGAAGACGTGCGTGCCTACTGTCTCGAACAAATCGATCTATTGTGGGACGAAGTCAAACGATTTGAAAATCCACACACCTACTATGTGGATCTATCTCAGAAACTCTGGGAAATCAAACGCTCCTTACTGGAGCAAAACCGGCCAAGCGAAAGGAAGAACGACTAATATGAAAGCCTATCAACAATATATTCGGAATGTGGATCCCTATGTACCGGGAGAGCAGCCGCACTTCGATCAAATGGTAAAGCTCAACACCAACGAAAATCCCTACCCGCCTTCTCCAAACGTGCTCCAGGCAATTGCAGCCATTCCACTTCAGGAACAGCGTCTGTATCCGGATCCATCCGCTCATCAACTGAATGCAGCCATTGCAAAGCGTTATGGATTGCAGGAAGATCAGGTCTTTTCCGGGGTTGGTTCCGATGATGTGCTGGCCATGCTCTTTCTCACTTTTTTCAATGGAACAAAACCGATTTTGTTCCCAGATATTTCCTATGCATTCTACCCCGTTTGGGCAAAACTGTTCGGCATTCCTTACGAAGCCATCCCTCTGAATGAACAGCTTCGCATTGTGCCAGAGGATTATTATCGTCCCAACAACGGAATTGTATTCCCCAATCCAAATGCGCCAACCGGAATTGCGCTGCCGCTGGATGCCATCCGCAGCATTTTGGAACACAATCCAGATTCCATTGTCCTGGTAGATGAAGCATATGTCGATTTTGGTGCAGAATCTGCGGTATCGCTTCTACCGGAATTTGAAAACCTCATCGTAGTACAGACTTTCTCCAAGTCCCGTGCACTGGCAGGCAGCCGAATTGGCTTCTGCATGGGTGCACCAGAATTAATCCGTGCGCTGAACAATGTCAAGTATTCCTTCAATTCCTATACGCTCAATCGCACTGCCATTGCGGCTGGAACCGCCGCCATGGAAGATGAAGACTACTTCCAGCGTCATTTGAAACTGGTGGTAGAAACACGGGAGTGGACGAAACAGCAGCTTGCGCAGCTTGGCTTCCAGTTCCCGGACTCCAAGAGCAATTTCCTATTTGTAACACATCCCGATTATGATATGTGCCAGCTGTTTACTTACCTGCGCAGCAAGCAAATTTTTGTACGGCATTTTGACACGCCCCGTATTGTCAATTACCTGCGGATTACCATTGGAACACCAGCAGAAATGGAAACCCTACTGGCTGCCATTCGGGAATTTTTGCAAACAGAACACACGGCTTGACAGCAAGGAAAAAATATAGTATAATATTTTTAGACAAAATTTCCCATCATTCGGGCAACAAGAAGCAACAGAATTCGCACAGGAACTACCATTTGCGTTCGTGTGCGTTTCTTGTTTGGATGAAAAATACGTGCTAAAAGGAGTAAAAAAATGGTAGATGAAATCATGAAGCAGATTGCAGACTATGACGCAGAAGTCGGCGCAGCCATGCAGGCAGAGCTTACCAGACAGAGAAGTACCATTGAATTGATTGCCAGCGAAAACATTGTCAGCGAGCCTGTCATGAACGCAATGGGCAGTGTCCTGACCAACAAGTATGCAGAAGGATATCCGGGCAAGCGCTATTACGGCGGATGTGAAAAGGTTGATATCGTAGAAACTATCGCCATTGAGCGTGCCAAGAAATTGTTTGGCTGCGATTATGCCAATGTACAGCCACATTCCGGTGCACAAGCAAACCTGGCTGTTTTCTTTGCCGTTTTGAATCCTGGAGATACGGTTATGGGCATGAACCTGGATCACGGCGGTCACCTGAGCCACGGCAGCCCGGTTAACATTTCCGGTAAATATTTCCACGTTGTCCCCTATGGCGTTGATGACAACGGCTTCTTGGATTACGATGCCATGATGAAAACCGCAAAAGAAGTCAAGCCCAAAATGATTATTGCTGGTGCCAGCGCATACTGCCGCATCATCGATTTCAAAAAATTCCGGGAAGTTGCCGATGCAGTCGGTGCAGTCCTGATGGTAGATATGGCGCATATTGCCGGTCTGGTTGCAGCAGGTGTACATCCCTCTCCGTTCCCGTATGCTGATGTTGTAACCACCACCACACACAAAACTCTGCGTGGCCCGAGAGGCGGCTTGATTCTTGCCAATAAAGAAGCAGCAGAAAAGTTCAACTTCAACAAGGCCATTTTCCCCGGTATTCAGGGTGGTCCGCTGATGCATGTGATTGCTTCCAAAGCCATTTGCTTGGGCGAAGCACTGAAACCTGCATTCAAAACCTATCAGCAGCAGGTTGCAAAAAATGCAAAAGCACTTTGCGCTGCACTGATGGACAATGGATTTGATATCCTCACCGGCGGTACAGACAATCATCTGATGCTGGTAGATCTGCGCAATACGGAAATTACCGGAAAAGAATTGCAGAATCGCTGCGACAGCGTCAATATTACACTCAATAAAAATACGGTTCCAAACGAACCGAGAAGCCCATTCGTTACTTCCGGCGTTCGAATCGGCACACCTGCCGTTACCACAAGAGGAATGGTAGAAGAGGATATGAAGGTCATTGCTTCTCTGATCGCCAAAACAGCATTTGATTATGAAGCAAGCGCAGATGACGTACGGGCAGCAGTTGGTGCACTTTGCAGCAAGTATCCCCTGTACGAATAAATCAAAAATCGGAGGCAGCAGCATGGCGAAAATAATTGACGGAAAACAAATTTCCCAAACCATCAAAGATGAATTAAAGGCAGAATGCGCCGCTATGCTGGAAGAAACCGGTGTGGTTCCCTGCCTGGCAGTGGTTCAGGTAGGAAACGATCCGGCATCCAGCGTATATGTACGGAACAAGAAGAATGCATGTGCCTATATTGGCATCCGCTCGCTCTCTTATGAGCTGCCGGAAGAAACTTCACAGGAGCAGCTGCTGGATCTGATTGCACAGCTGAATGCGGATCCTTCCGTAAACGGTATTCTGGTACAACTTCCACTTCCTAAGCAGATTGATGAAAACGCTGTTATTCAGGCAATCGATCCGAAAAAGGATGTGGACGGATTCCATGAACAAAATGTCGGTGCCCTGCAAGTTGGCTCAAAAGGATTTGTTTCCTGCACACCAGCTGGCGTGGTTCAGCTGCTCAAGCGAAGCGGCATTGAAATTGCCGGAAAGCACTGCGTCATCATTGGAAGAAGCAACATTGTCGGCAAACCGGCGGCTGCATTGATGCTGCGGGAACATGCAACGGTCACCGTCTGCCACTCCCGCACCAAAGATTTAAAAGCCATCACCAATCTGGCAGATATTCTGATCGTTGCAATCGGAAAGCCGAAGATGATTGACGCTTCTTATGTCAAGGAAGGTGCCGTTGTCGTAGATGTCGGCATCCATCGCATGGAAAACAAGAAACTCTGCGGAGATGTTGACTTCGAGAGTGTGGAACCAAAAGCAAGTTTCCTGACTCCTGTTCCGGGCGGTGTTGGTCCTATGACCATTGCTATGCTGATGAACAACTGCGTCGCAACACTCAGAAAGTAAAGCTGCTTCCAGACTGGAAGCAAATCATTTTTGCATAATGCATATCAAAATAGATGGAGAAGTTTATGAAAACAGATATTCAAATTGCACAGGAAGCCACCTTACAACCCATTACCAAAGTCGCCGAACAGCTTGGTGTCACAGAAGATGATCTGGAGCTGTACGGAAAGTACAAGGCAAAATTTTCACAGGACTTGATCAAGCGGGTACAAAACCAACCGGATGGGAAATTGATTCTGGTAACCGCTATTAACCCGACTCCTTACGGAGAAGGGAAAACAACCATCAGCATTGGCTTATCCCAGGCACTATGCAAACTAGGGAAAAAAGCAGTCTGCACCCTGCGGGAACCTTCCTTGGGTCCATGCTTCGGCATCAAGGGCGGTGCGGCAGGCGGCGGCTATGCACAGGCTGTTCCGATGGAAGATCTGAACCTGCATTTTACAGGCGATTTCCACGCCATTACTTCCGCAAACAACCTGCTGGCTGCGCTGTTGGATAACCATTTGCAGCAGGGCAATGCCCTTCGGATTGATCCGAAGCAAATTATCTGGAAGCGCTGTGAAGATATGAATGACCGCGCACTGCGTAATATCATCATTGGGATGGGCAGAAAAGTAGACGGCGTTGTCCGGGAAGATCACTTTGTCATCAGTGTTGCCAGCGAAATTATGGCAATTCTCTGCTTGGCAGATGATGTTGCAGACCTGAAAAAGCGTCTGTCTGCCATTATTGTAGCTTATAATTATGATGGAGAACCAGTCACTGCCGGAGATTTGCAGGCTGTCGGCGCAATGGCAGCTCTGCTGAAGGATGCCATGCAGCCAAACCTGATTCAGACACTGGAACATACACCGGCTGTTGTACACGGCGGTCCATTCGCCAACATTGCACATGGATGCAACTCCGTTCGGGCAACACGGCTTTCCTTAAAGCTTGCTGACTACGTAGTAACGGAAGCTGGCTTCGGTGCTGATCTGGGCGCTGAAAAATTCTTCGATATTAAATGCCGCAAGGCAGGACTTTCTCCAGATGCAGTTGTCCTGGTTGCAACCGTTCGTGCACTGAAGTACAACGGTGGTGCTTCTAAGGATGCACTTGCCTCAGAAGATCTGGATGCACTGAAAAAAGGCATTGTCAATCTGGGCAAGCACATTGAAAACCTGCAAAAGTATGGCGTTCCGGTTGTTGTAACATTGAATCGTTTCGCCTTTGATACACAGGCAGAACTGGACTTCGTAGAGCAATACTGCACATCAATGGGAACTGGTTTTGCACTGGCAGACGTATGGGCAAAGGGCGGAGAAGGCGGCATTGCACTGGCAGAAGCTGTCATGGAAAAAATTAACCAGCAGACCGCAGACTTCCATCCGCTGTATCCGGACGATCTCTCTTTGAAAGAAAAAATCCAGACCATTTGCCGGGAAATTTACGGTGCAGATGGTGTTGTATATGATACCGCAGCAGAAAAAGCAATTGCAAAATTGGAAGATATGGGTATGGGCAACTTGCCGATCTGTATGGCAAAGAATCAGTATTCTCTGTCTGATGATCCCAAGAAGCTTGGCCGTCCCAGTGGATTTACCATCCACATCCGGGAAGTTTATCCTTCTGCCGGCGCCGGATTTGTTGTTGCAGTAACCGGAACCATTATGACGATGCCGGGACTGCCGAAAAAGCCTGCTGCTTTCCAGATTGATCTGGATGATGACGGTAAAATTACAGGCTTATTCTAATTTGCTATTCTCTTACTATTCTACTTTTATAACGAAAAAGCCGATCGATTGCTCGATCGGTTTTTTTCATTTCAACTTGACGAGTCTCCTGCTTTACGGTATAATAAATAAAACTCAACCTTGATTTTGAAAGGAGTGACACCATTTGCGTACACAACCGTCCAACCATCGTCTTTCCACAACTCCACCACCAGAAGTGGATTATGCCGCACTGCCCGGAAAACTTTTGATCCTTTTTCTTTGCATCGTTCCCTTTTTTATTCTAAACATTGCTGTCAATCCTTCTGCCACGGAGCGTGCCCTATATTGGATGGGTGCCAATGCTGCTTGCAGCGATTATGAAACCTATCCAAGAGAATGGATACTAATTGGCATTGCTTCCCTGACTGCTGTTTGGTTTGTGTTGGAACGATTCGTACTGCGAAGACCTTCCCGAATCGCTTCCTGTGCCGCTGTTCGAATACAATGGATTTGTGCCGGCATTTATGCACTTACAGCGCTGCTCTCCGGATTGTTTTCTGCCTACCGAAAAGAAACATGGCTGGGAACAGTTGGTCTATATGAAGGCACTCTGGCACTCATCAGCTATATGATTCTATTCTTGGGCATGACATACTTTTCTGATCGCCCTGCGGTCACACATTTTTTTCAAAATGCCATTCTTGCGCTGGGATGGATAATGGGCATTCTGGTATTGCTGGAACATATTGGACTAGATTACTATAATTTTTCTTTGGTGCAATGGCTCAGCGGCTTAACCGGAACAAGATTCTATCCAGTTGAAGCAGCTACCATTTCATTTGGCAATCCAGATTATCTCAGTGCAGTCTGTGCCATGCTGCTGCCGATCAGTCTCTCCTGCATTCGCCGAACCGATGCAGCCGGACGGTTCTTTCTTGCCATTGGAAGCACCATCCTTTATGCCATAATCCTGCTGATGACAAAAGTAACCAGCGCCATTGCATTCGGCTTTCTATTTACTCTTCTGTTCGGGTTGCTTTGCCTGCATCGAAGCAATTTCCGCACTGCATGGAAAAAGGGCATCTGTCTGGCTGCTGCCGGTGCAGTGGCGCTAAGTGGAGCCGGATACCTCTTCTCCCGAACCGGTGACACAGTAGCTGAAAAGCTGCGGCACGGCATTTTGGGTATGGATCCGCAATCCGATTCCTTTGGACTGACCCATATGGAAATTCAAGGAAACACGCTACTGTTTCAAGCAAAGGAGCAAACACTCACCGTTACCTATGTTCCAGATGACCAGCCGGCACTGACCGTAGCAGATCTCGCTGTACAGTATAATGGCACTCCGCTTTCCCCACAGTACCAGGAAGATGGAAGCATCACGTTCCCGAATCAACCGGATTTGTCTATGTGCCGCTTTTCCATTTCGCAGCGTACCTTATCCTGTGATCTGGGTTATGCAACCGCTGTCAAGTTCTGTCGTTCTGCCGATTCGGATCAATGGATGGTGGAGATACTGGGCGGTGCCTATGTGGAACAGGTTCCATGCAGCACCGATTCAGAATGGGTACAGCAAAATTATGCTCTCTTAAACGGACGCATTTTCATCTGGGCCAACACACTTCAGCATGCCAAAGACTGTCTGCTGCTGGGACATGGCGCATCCACCAGCATTTTCTATCTCACACAAAGTGACTTAACTGCACTGCTGAATATTTTCGGCACCTATGTGCTCATCAGCAAGCCCCATAACTGGTATTTGCAGATGTGGCAGGATACCGGCGGACTTTCACTGCTTGCCATGTTGAGTTTGATTGGCGTGTTCCTCTATCAAGGCAGCAAGCGCTGCAAAAAGCCGCTCACACCGGAACAGGCAGAGGAAGAACCATTCCGATTGGGACTGTTTTGCGGCATGTGTGCCTATTTTCTTGTCGGCATTTTTACGGACAGCATGATTTATACAGCGCCTTTGGTTTGGATGACCTTTGGTCTCGCCTGGCGGAAAAATTGCATCCATCCAAATAAATCATAAAATCTCGTGAAGCAGATTTTCCTGCTTCACGAGATTTTTCTGTTTTTTATCAGGTTTTACTATTTGGTCTGTTTCTTTTTCCGATTGGAAACACCATACACAATTGCCTTGACAACCTGCACAGCGAGCATGGAAGCCAAACTCAAACCATACATAGCAGCAATCAATGCACCGCTCAGATCTGCGATCTGAAAGAGACCATGCAATCCAGGTACCCACAGAACCAGATTGATCAATACCATACCGGCTGCAAACGCCAGCAATCCAAATTTATTATTGAAAAATTCGGACGTGAACAGAACGGGATGATCTGCCTTACAGCTAAATCCATGCAGCAGACGACTCATGCAAAGCGTTGCAAATGCCATTGTCATACCGGCTTCTGCACTGGAATTATGATATCCGATTAAATAAGCTGCTACAGTCGCCATTCCGATCAGCAAACCGGAATAGCCAACCTTTCCCAAGAAGGAACGGGTCAGAATCGACTCCCCTGCCGGACGAGGTTTCCGCTGCATAACATCATCCTGATGCGGCTCCAAGCCCAATCCAATGGCAGGGAGCGAATCCGTCAACAAGTTGATAAACAACAGATGAATGGCTGCAAACGGCTGCGGAAGCCCTGCAATGGAGTTGAACAAAACTGCCAAAATACCAGCCAAGTTACCGGACAATAAAAACAGAATGGCTTTTTTAATGTTGTCATAAATATTTCTGCCGTTCTTGATCGCTTTTACAATAGTGGCAAAATTGTCATCTGTCAAAATCATGGCAGAAGCATCCTTTGCTACTTCGGTTCCGGTAATGCCCATAGCAACGCCGACATCTGCCTGTTTCAAAGCAGGGGCATCATTTACACCATCTCCGGTCATGGCAACAATTTTATCCTGCCGCTGCCAAGCCTTTACAATCCGGATTTTATGCTCCGGTGTCACACGTGCATAAACAGACTTATCCTGTACAAAGGCAACCAGTTCCTCATCGGAATATTGATCCAACACGGCACCTTCTACCGCTTCGTCCATGGATTCCAAAATACCAATTTCCTTTGCAATGGCAGAAGCGGTTACAATATGGTCTCCAGTAATCATAACCGGCTTAATACCGGCAGCCCGGCACTCTGCAACTGCCCGTTTGGATTCCGGACGAGGCGGATCCATCATTGCAATCAAGCCCAAATACTGAAGGTTATCCTCATCTTCTGCGGAAATGGTACTTCCATCAAACGGCTTGGAACCAAAGCAGAGCACCCGCAGTCCCTGCCGGGACAGCAGCGCTACTTGATCTTGAATTTCCTGAATCTCTTCGGCACTGCACTGCATGCGGTGAATCATAACGTCCGCAGCACCCTTGGTATACAGTACAGCTCCCTGCTCCGTGCGAACCAAAGTAGACATCAGCTTTCGATCAGAATCAAATGGTACTTCGCTGATCCGCTGGCGCTGCTGCCGCAGCGTATCTGCATCAATTTGGAACTGCTGTCCAAACCGAACCAATGCTGTTTCAGTTGGATCGCCCAACTCTTCTCCGTTGCGACAGACTGCATCGCTGCACAAAATGGAGGCAGCCAACAACTCGTATTCCGCCGGATCAGACGGGCGAACGTCTTCCGCAGCAATGATGTGCCGCTGTGCAACCACTTTTCGAACAGTCATTCGATTCTGTGTCAGCGTACCGGTTTTATCGGAACAAATGACAGAAACAGAACCCAGACCTTCTACCGCTTGCAGCTTTCGCATAATCGCATGTTCCCGTGCCATTTTCTGCGTACCGAAAGAGAGCACAATGGTAACAATGGAACTCAATGCCTCCGGAATGGCAGCTACTGCAAGTGCAATGGCAAACAGCAGGCCATCCATCAATTCATCCCGACTGATTCCGCCGTCCCATGCACGCCAGATACTCAGTCCGAATACCAACGCACAGACAATCAAAATTCCAATGGACAGTCGCTTTCCAAACTGATCCAGTGTACGCTGCAACGGTGTTTTCCGTTCCTCTGCATTCTGAATCATCGTTGCAATTTTTCCGACTTCCGTATGCGCGCCAATATCCGTAACCAGCATCGTTCCACGTCCATACGTTACAAAGCTTCCGCTATATCCCATTGTATGGCGATCTCCAAGCGGAACCTCCTGTGTAATCGGCTCTACGGATTTCTCTACATTTAGACTTTCTCCAGTCAGGGCACTCTCATTGGTTTGCAGGGAAGCGCATTCCAAAAAGCGGCCATCTGCCGGAATCTGATTGCCAGCCTCCAGCAAAACCACATCCCCCACGGTCAATTCTTCTGCCGGAATGACCTGATGCACACCGTCCCGCAAAACAGTAGCAGTCGGCGCAGAAAGCTGTTTTAAATCTGCAAGAGACTTTTCTGCCTTTACTGTCTGTACCGTCCCCAAAATGGCATTCATGGTAATAACCGCAATGATGACCACAAAACTTTCGATATCATTCATCACCGCAGAAATCAAAGCCGCAATGATCAAAATAATGACCAGAAAATCCTTAAACTGCTCCAAGAACAGCACCCAAACCGGTTTTTTCTTGCCCTGCTCCATTTTGTTTGTTCCGTACTTTTCCTGATGTTCCGCCACTTGCTGCGTGGTCAGGCCATCCTTCCCGGAATCATATGCGAAAAACAATTCCTCCGGTGTTTGTTGATAGTGTGGTTTCATATCAATTTCCTCCTTTTTGCACACAAAAAACGGCAAGACCTCCACTGGAAAAACTGCCATTTGTCTGCAATTTCTTCAGTAAAAGTCTTGCCGTTTACATATGAAGCGGGTCATAATTTGATGACCGTACTGACGCCGCATAAACAGGCATTGCTTGCCTGCCAGCTACTCTCTTTTACAACCATTAGTATACCCAATTTTTTCCCATTTGTCAAGCGTTTTTTGAAATTTTTTGCAATGCCTGCTTTTGAACTGCTGGAAATGGTTGAACAGGCGGCTGATCTGCCAGATGTGTGCCAATTGCTTTCTCCATCCAAACCATATGATACCAACGCTGAAACTTATAGCCGCAAGAATGAAACAGTCCCACCATCTGATAGCCCATTTTTTCATGAAACCGCACACTGTCCAAAGACAGATAGGGATCTTTCTCTTCTTCCGGATAGGCAATGCAGGCATTCAGGTTTAAAATCCCCTGCTCCTGCAAACACGTTTCCAACGCTGCATATAAAGCAGTTCCAATACCTGTTCTTCTGACCCCCTGCCGCACATACAGAGAGGTTTCCACCGCCCAGTCATAAGCAGCTCGTTCATGAAACGGCCCGGCATAGACATAGCCAAGCAGTTTTCCATCCTGTTCTGCCACCAGATATGGATAGCGCTGCTGCACTTGCTGCATACGCTCGGCAAATTCTGCAACAGATGGTACGGTATATTCAAATGTAATCGCTGTCTTCTCCACATACGGTGCGTAAATTGCAAGCAATTCTGCTGCATCTTCCAGTTTTGCTTCCCGAATGCTCCATTTTCCCTGCATTTCATCCGCTTCCTTTCGCTTTCAGAACCAATTTGAACCGGTTTTCTCTTTGCTTTCTTGCACATCCTACAAGATTATGTTATACTGATTTTAAATCTATATGACTCCAGAAAGAAGGTCCTTTTATGCATCTCGCATTGCTTCAATTTCATATTCACTGGGAAGACAAAGCGCAATCAATCCTCCGCATGCGCCGTCATTTGGAACGCCTACAGGCACACGCTGTCGACCTGGTACTGTTTCCAGAAATGAGCCTGACTGGATTCTCTATGCACACCGCCATCACCAAAGAGGCACATTTGGAAACGGTGCAGCTGATCCAACAGCTGGCAGAATATTATCAAACTGCAATTGGCATCGGCTGGGTGAAAGACTGCGACACACGCTGTGAAAATCACTACTCCATCGTTTCTGCATCTGGCGTGCTTCTGGACTATGCCAAACTGCATCCATTTCGCTACGGCGGAGAAGATCAATTTTTCCTTGGCGGAACCGCACTCCCAACCTGTACCCTCTGCGGATTCCGCATCGGTACTGCTATTTGCTATGATCTGCGGTTTCCGGAAGTTTTTCAGGCATTGTCACAGCGTGCAGATTTGATTCTCATTCCAGCCAATTGGCCGGCTGCACGACGGATGCATTGGAACTGCCTGCTGCAAGCCCGTGCCATCGAAACGCTTTCCTATGTTGCAGGGATCAACTGTGCCGGCAGTATTGGCGAGCAAACGTACAGCGGCGATTCCATTTGCTACCATCCAAACGGAACGCCGCTGCCTTGCGAAATTCTTCCCGGCGAACCAGACTGCCCAGAAGAACGTATTTTGCTGTATCATCTAGAGGAGACACCGGCTGCCTATCGGGCAAGCTTTCCAGTCCAACAAGACCGACGTCCCTCGCTATATGCCAATTGGTACCAGCGCTAATCGTTCAAGCGTTCCACTTCGCAAACCGTAAGCACCTGCCCCTGTACTGTAAACCGTACATCAAACGAGGAAAATGCCACTCCATAAATACGGTTGGGATCAGATTGATAAGCAGGCCTTGGATCCTGCTCCAACAGGTGAATCAGCCCTTCCCGCAAAGGAACCGGAATCATTTGCAGCCATTGCTCTGGAAAAATAACCTGTAACCGATAGGACTCCAGTGGGGCAGCAAAACCGCCTGCTGCATCCGGATGACTATCCGTATACGGCAAATAAGGTTTGATATCATAAATCGGTGTTCCACTCATCAAATCCGCACCGGAAACAAACAGCACGGGGCCTTCCTTGGTATGCAGATCGACACGATCCAGCCGAACCGAAGACAATCCAATTGGATTGGGACGAAACGGCGAACGAGTTGCAAAAACGCCCATGCGCTGATTCCCGCCCAAACGGGGCGGATGCACCGTTGGTGTCCAGTTATCCCGAATGGATTCGGAAAACATCCACAGCAACCAAAGGTGAGAAAATCCTTCGATTCCCCGAAAGGCATCCACATTTCGATAGTCCGGCTCCATTACCAGCTTGGATGGCAGTGTATTGACCAATCCGCTCTGCCTTGGAATACCGAACTTTGCAGGAAAGTCATTGTAAATATGCGCAACGATTTTCATCGCAGGCGCAGAAGCATTCTGTACCGCTTCCTTCATCATGCATCGTGCAGCTTCCGCTTATCGATAACCCGAACAGCCTTTCCTTCGCTGCGGATGATGCTCTTCGGCTCTACCAAATGCACCTTTGGAGAAATGCCCAGCATCGTCTTAATGGCAGTTGCCAATGCCCGTTCTTTTTCCGGGAGCTGTTCCTTTGCAGCAGCAAATGCTTCCGGCTCCAATTCTACATTGACATCCAGTGTATCGGTATTGTTGATACGATCCACCAGAATCTGATAATGCGGTGTATAGCCGCAATTGAGCAGAACGGTTTCAATCTGAGACGGGAATACATTGACACCACGAATGATCAACATATCATCACTTCTGCCCATCGGTTTTGCCATTTTAATCAACGTTCTGCCGCAGGAGCACTTTTTCCGGGACAAGACACAAATGTCTCTGGTGCGATACCGCAGCAGCGGGAATGCCTCCTTGGTAATAGAGGTGAATACGAGTTCCCCCTTTTCCCCTTCCGGCAGAGTTTCGCCGGTTTCCGGGTCAATGATTTCCGGAATGAAGTTGTCTTCATTGATGTGCATACCGGACTGCTCACAGCATTCAAATGCAACACCAGGACCGGAAGTTTCCGTCAAGCCATAAATATCATATGCCTTAATGCCGAGAGATTCTTCAATGTTGTGGCGCATTTCTTCTGTCCAAGGCTCTGCTCCAAAGATTCCGGCTTTCAAATGATTATCTTCCGGCTTATAACCATGTTCCTTCAGACTTTCTCCCAGATAAGCTGCATAAGACGGCGTACAGCACAAAATAGTAGACTGCAAATCCATCATAAACTGAATCTGACGCTCCGTATTACCGGAA
>ERZ780151.1549-NODE-1549-length-16259-cov-1.885646_pt1 | contig 16259 bp, 13 predicted proteins | sample MGYA00510983_ERZ780151 | MGnify/ENA primary metagenome ERZ780151 (study PRJEB29588, sample SAMEA2144623) | human gut metagenome | biome: human gut; feature: human-associated habitat; material: faeces | place: Denmark | collected 2008/2010 ... | reverse complement strand
TCGGTAGAAGCAAAACCACATTGAGGAGATAAAGCAAGTTGATTTAATGGCACGTATTTTTCAGCTTCATGAATACGTTTAATAATTTCTTCTTTATTTTCAAGTTTTGCATCTTTAGAAGTTACAAGACCTAAGATAACTTTTTGATTTTGGATATAACGAAGTGGTTCAAAACCACCAGCACGTTCACTATCGTATTCTAAGAAGAATCCATCTACTTTACAGTTACCAAATAATGTTTTAGCAACAGGTTCATATCCTCCTGAAGTAAACCATGTTGATCTAAAGTTACCTCTACAAATATGCATTGTAATAACCATATCATTTGGCTTTGCTTCTAAAGCAAGATTAATCATATCAACATATTTTTTAGCAAGTTCATCTACATCAATTCCTCTTGCTTTGTAAGCTTCTCTTTTTTCTTTTGAACAAAATTCTCCCCATGAAGTATCATCTAATTGAAGATAACGGCATCCAGCATTATAAAAAGCTTTGATTGCTTTTTGATAAGCATAGGCGATATCTTTTAATAAAACATCGTTATCTTGATATCTTTCAATAGGTTGATAATTTTCTTCTCTAATACAGCAAATTAAATGAAGCATTGAAGGAGAAGGGATACATTGTTTAACTTCTGTTTCTCCAGATACTCTTTGCATGAATTTAAAATGTTTTAAAAAAGGATGATCTTCGGGGAAATCGATTTTATCTACAATTTCTAAAGTTTGACTTTTTGGTTGATGTCCTTTAAAGGCAATTGAAAAATGTTCGACGGCTACTTTTTCTACGCCTTTTAAATCCCATAGAAAATCTAAATGCCAAAAAGCTCTTCGAAATTCACCATCAGTAACAGCTTTTAAACCAACAGCTTTTTCTTCATTAACAAGATTTTCAATTGATTTATTTTCAATTTCTTCTAATTGACTTTGATTGATTTTTCCTAAGGAAAAATCTTCTCTGGCTTGTTTAATTTCTTTATCTCTTAAAAAACTTCCTACAATATCATATTTATAAGGTGCGTTCATTTTTACTTCCTCCTTGTTGTTACTAAAAGTATAAAAAACATAAGTGATATTGTAAAATACATATTTTTCACTGTTTGATATAGTTTAAAACTATATTAGGTTTAAAAAATAACAAGATTTCTCTTGTTATTTAATAAATAAGTTATTTAAGTACCAATCTTTTTCTTCTTGAGTTAAGGCATCTTTAATATGATCGAAGGCATATTGTTGATATTCATTAATAGAAGCAATTTCATGATTTGATAAATAATTTAAATCTAAACCTTCAATATCAAATGGAACATAAGTGATCGGTTCAAATTTTAAGAAAGTACCATATTCATTTTCAGTATGTTTTACACATAAGAGTTCGTTTTCATGTCTAATACCATGACTACCTTCTACATAAACACCTGGTTCATCTGTTGTAATCATGCCTGGAACGATACATGCTTCATGACCATATAAGCTTTTTGGACGAAGTCCATTAGGTCCTTCATGAACATTTAAGAAATGACCAACACCATGCCCTGTTCCACAACGATAATCTAAATCATAGTCATAAATCACACCACGAGCAAGGATGTCTAGGTTTGCTCCTGTTGTAACATCTTGGATAAAATGAGCATTTTGTAATCTGAACATTGCTTTTAAAGCAATTGTGAAGTCTTTTCTTTCTTCTTGCGTCATTTCACCTAAAACAAATGTTCTTGTGATATCTGTTGTTCCTGTTAAGTATTGTCCACCACTATCAATTAATAATAGATGTGAAGCTTCTACTTTAGAATATTGTTTTTCTGTTGGATGATAATGCATTAAAGCAGCATTTTCACGATAAGCACAGATTGTTGTAAAGGAAATATCTTTGAAATTTGGTTGTTGTTTGCGATATTCTAAAAGTTTATTCGAAATAGAAAGTTCATCCATTTCCATCTTTCCTATATTTGTTTTTAACCAATACATAAATTTAGTAACAGCAATACCATCATGTAAATGAGCATCTTTAGTTGCTTTGATTTCTGTTTCGTTTTTAATTGATTTAAGTAATTGACTTGGATTTGTTTGATCGATAACATCATCTATATTAATAGAATTAACTAATGTATAGTTTACTGATTTTGTATCTAAAAGAACTTTACCATTGATATTTTTAACATCTTCATAAATATCAAAATAATCTTTAACTTCAATTTGGTCTTTTAATAATTCATCAATGACTTCTTGACTTACCGCTTCTTTTCTTAAATAAAGATTTGCTTTTTCTTTTTCAATTAAAGCATAAGCTAAAGCAACAGGGTTGCATAAAACATCATTACCGCGAATATTAAAGATCCAAGCAATATCATCTAAAGTTGTCACTAAATGATATTTCGCATCTTTCATTTTTTCTCTAATGATTTCTAATTTTTCTTTTCTAGAAACACCACAATATTTTGTATCATATAAATAAATTTCTTCATGGGAAAGTTCAGGACGCTCTTGCCAAATAAGATCTACAAGATCTTCATTGGCTTGAATGGTATTTGTGAAAAGACATTGATTATAAGGCATCACGCGTCCATCAAAACCAATGGTTGCTTCTGGATATTTTTCAATATATTCTTTAATAGTAGGAACACCCGGTGTACGCATTTTCATTAATTGGATACAACTATCGGCAAGTTCTTTTTCTGCTTGAATAAAATAACGACCGTCTGTCCATAAATAAGCTTCATCTTCTCTTACGATAAGAGTTCCAGCTGAACCGCTAAATCCAGACATATAATGACGAGCTTCAAAGTAACTTCCTACGTATTCACTTTGGTGAAAATCGCTGGTTGGAATGATATAAAGATCGATTCCTCTTTCTTTCATAAGTTGTCTTAATTTTGTAATTCTTTGATTTATCATAATGACCTCCTAAGTTCTTTCATTTTAACATTTACCTTCAAGAATGAAAAGACTTAGAGATAAATAAAAAATGAGGAAGGAATCTTGCTGAAAGTGGCATGACGCTAAGGCTTTGGCGGATTTATGCAAATGTGAAAATTTGTCTATTGACAAACATTGAAAAGTGGGAGTAGAATAACGTGCGAAATAAAGAATAAGCTATGTATTGCAAGCGCCACATCTCTAGGAAGTGACATGAACAACACAAAAATAGGGGAGGTGCTTTTGTTTTTACATACATTCTTTAAAGAGAATTTTTGATAAATTCTTATAAATTCGTCATAAATTTATCATAAAGAGTGCTTTTGAAAGCTATATCTGTTGAATTTTAAAAGAATGAGAGTACAATAATCCTAGACAAGAAGAAGGGGGAAAATAAGATGGATGATATTATTCAAAAGTTGATAGAATTCGATCGCCAATGCGTAGAAAAAGTAGAACTTGCGAAAAAGAAAAAAGCAGAAGCTCAATCAAGTATGATGTCGCAAAAATCTACAATTTATAGTGAGTATATTGATAGTCAACAAGATCAAGTAGAAAAGCATAAACAAGATCTATTGAATAAGAATAAAGAAGAAGCACAATTACAAGAAAATGAATTTCATAAATCAATGAAAAATATGGAAGATTTATTTACTCAAAATAAAGATAAATGGGTAGATGAAATCTTTACGAGATGTACTAAATAGAAGGTGTAAAGATGTCTTTATCTTCAAATGCCTTATGTGCAAAAGCTAAAGCAATGTATGGTGGGCGTTTAAATAAGAATGTTTATCTTGATTTAACAAGAAAACAAACAATTGGAGAAGTTGTTTCTTATTTAAAATCTCAAACAAGTTATGCAGATGCTTTAAAAGATATTAATATTAGACATGTTCATCGTGGTCAAATAGAAGATTGTTTAAATCAAGAATATTATCATCGTTGTGCGAAGTTGATGAAATATTCACCTAAGTCTGATGAAGATTTTTATCTATTTGAAATTATTGGAGTAGAAATTAATTTAATTATGGATAAACTTGTTTCTTTACAAGCAAAGGAACAATATAGCTTTAATTTATCAATTCCTACTTATTTAGCGAAAAAGACAAGTTTTAATATTGATGGATTAGTAAACATTGAATCATTCAAAGATCTTTTACAATATCTTTCAAAAACAAGATATTATAAAGTTCTTAAAGAAATTGATTTCTCTGTCCCATTTGATGTTAAAGAAGTTCATATGTGCTTACAATCACTTTATTATGAAAACATTGTTGAAACAATTAAAAAACACTTCAAAGGAAGTGTTCAAAAAGATTTATTAAATATTCTCTATACTTCTATTGAATTAAAGAATATTTCAAAAATCTATCGTTATAAACAATATTTCCATGAATCAGAAGATTCAATCAGAAGTTCACTCTTTTTACAATATTCAAGATTGCCAAAAGATATGATGAATCGTTTAATTAGTGCAAGCGGTCCTAAAGAAGTATTATCTTTATTATCAACTTCTAAATATAACTTCTATATGGATGATAAAGAATTTGCTTATATCGAATATTATGCAGATAGTATTCAATATAATATCGCAAAAAGATACATGCGTTTTTCAAACAGTGCACCACTTGTTTATATGACTTATAGTATTTTACAAAGAATTGAAATAGATAATTTGAAACATATTGTTGAAGGTATTCGTTATAATCAACCTGTTTCAAAAATTGAAAATACATTGATCTATGCATAGGAGGGGAAAAAATGATTAAGAATACACATTTATATAACATTGTTTTCTCTAGAGATGATTATATGGAAGTTTTGATGAAACTTGAAAATCATCAAGATTCTATTTATCCAGTTAAAGCGAAGAAAGTGATTTCTAATTTAGAACATGCAACTTCTATGGAAGATAGAAATCCATATAACGAGGTATTAGACGAACTTTATAATGTGATGGATGTCTTACATATTGAAAGAGTAGATAGACCCGTTCAAAGTGCATTTTTAAATGTTCGTGAAATTTTAGATTATATTTCAGAAATTCATCAAAAGTTAGATGATATTAATGAAATTAAAAGAGGAATTAAAAAAGATTATTATGAAAATCAAGAAGCAATTGAATTGATTTCATGTTTAAATCGTGATCGTATTTCTATCGATGATATTCATGAATTAAAATATGTTGCTTTAAGATTTGGTAAATTACCATTATCACAAATTGAAAAAATCAAATATTTTGATAGTTATCCATTTGTTTATCAAGAATTATCACATACAGATCAATTTGCTTGGATTGTTTATGGTGGCGTTGAACATAGTATTGGTGAAATTGATAACATTTTCTCTTCAATGAACTTTGAAGAAGTAAAACTTCCAAAATTTGCCCATGGTAAAATGGAAGAAGCAGTTGCTGAATTAAAAGCAGAAGATAAGACAATGGAAGCGTATCTTCAAGAACTTGATCAACGTATTGAAAAAGTGAAAGAAGAAAATGAAGAACAATTACTTGGTGACTTTTGGAAAACATATCGTTTGAAAGAGTTATACAAGAAAGGTAAATATGTAGTTGATTTAAAAACTAAAGCTGCAGTTTATGCCTTTAGTTCATTTAATAAAGATGAATTAGAAGCTATTGTAAATGTTCCTGGAATTACTATCCATGAACTTCCTATTGATACGTATCATGATCAAGGAATTGAAGGTCCTGTTTATGTTGAAAACAACGCATTTTTCCAACCATTTGAATGCTTATTCACATTTAAACCTGGTGAAAAATTTGATCCAACAGTGATTGCTGGTGTGGTTATGATGCTTTCAGCACTTGTTTTACTTGGTGATTTAGGAGTAGGTGTTTTAGCTATTCTATTATCATTTATTATTAAAGGTAACATCAGTAAGTTACTACAACGTGTAGGAGCTGCTGTTACAATAGGAGGACTATTAAGTGGAACAGTCTTCTATAGTATGTCACTTTATAATTCAATCTTTGTTGTAGGTACAAACTATGCAATGCAAATTGGATTATTCTTTGTTATAAACATTGCGTTATTATTAGTTTGTAGCTTAGTGAAAAAAGTGACAAAAAGATCAACAAAGAGTAAAGGGGGACTGTCATGGCAATAGCGAAATTAAACTTGGTTAGCCTTGATTTTGATAAAAACAATTGTAATGATGTGTTACTTGAGCTTTATCAAAGAGATGATTTTCATCCCGAGCTAGCAAGCAAGTTTACGGATAGTGTTGCTGGTCTTTCAGCTTACAACAATGACAATCTTTATGAAGAATTGTTATCAAGAATTGAAGAAATGAAAACAAAATATCATTTTGAAGTTCCTGAAGTTGAAACAGATTCGCAACTTAATGTATTTAGAGCTAAAGAATTTTTAGATGATTTGTTTTTAGATATTGACCGTATTGATGCTGTTAAAAAAGAATTGACAAAGATGATTGAAGAAAATGAGGAAGCCATCATTACTTTGAATCATGTTGAAGGTTCTAATATTGACTTTGATCAATTATTTGGAACACAATATTTAAAAATAAGATTCGGTAAACTTCCTCTCAATAATGAAGGAAAGTTAGAGTATTATGAAACATTACCATTTGTTTATAAAGCATTTCAAAGAGATGATAAATATGTATGGTGTATGTATATGACAACACCTACAGATGCTCCTGAAGTGGATAATGTTTTTACATCACTTTATTTTGAAAAAATCCATATTCCTGAATTCGTTCATGGTTCATGTGAATTAGCTGAAAAAGAAATTCAAAATGAATCTGATTCAGCTAAACAATACAGCCAAGATTTACAAAATAGAATTGATAAAACAATTTCAGAAAATATGGAAGAATTAACACGTATTTATAGTGTTGCTAAAAAATTAAATTCAGTTTATGCAATGCAAAAATATATTGTTAAATTAGGTGATAAATTAAATGTTCATGGATTTGTCCCTAAGAATGATTTAGATAATTTCAAAAACACTTTTGAAAGTATCGATGGTGTTAAACTTGAAGTTTTACCTGCTACATCAGATGTACGTCTAGAACCACCAACAAGACTTAAAAATTCATGGTTTGCAAGACCATTTAGAATGTTCGTCGAAATGTATGGTGTACCTCGTTACAATGATGTAGATCCAACATTATTAGTTGCTATTTCATATACTTTATTATTTGGTATTATGTTTGGTGACTTAGGACAAGGTATTATTCTTTCTTTAGTAGGCCTTGTTGCTGAAAAAAAATTTAATTTAAAATTAGGTGGCGTGGGAGTTCGTTTAGGTATTTCCAGTGCAATCTTCGGTGTATTCTTTGGTTCATTCTTTGGAAATGAAGAAATCTTATCTGAATATTTCAAAGGTTTCTCATTCTTTAATGCAATGTCACCAGAAAATACAATGACATTATTAATGGCTGCCATTGGACTTGGTATTGTCTTAATTCTTATTTCAATGACATTCAGTATTGTTTTGAACTTTAAAAAGAAAAATATCGGTGAAGCGATTTTAAGTCAAAATGGTTTATGTGGGGTTACATTCTATGTTGCTGTTATTGTTGCAGCACTTGGAATGCTTACAGGACAACATTTTGTAAATATTTTCTATATTTTAATTTTAATTGTTTTACCACTAATCTTAATGTTCTTAAAAGAACCGTTAATTAGAAAATTAGAAGAACATGGTGAAATGTTCCCAAATGGTTTTGGAGCATTCTTTGTTGAAGGATTCTTCGAATTATTTGAAGTAGTCTTATCATTTATTACAAACACAATGTCATTCTTGCGTGTCGGGGGATTCGTTTTATCGCATGCTGGTATGATGCTTGTTGTTTATACTCTTGCTGAAATGGTAGGAGGATTTGGTGAAATCATCGTCTTGATTTTAGGAAACGTTTTCGTAATGTGTCTTGAAGGATTGATCGTTGGTATTCAAGTATTACGTCTTGAATTCTATGAAATGTTTTCACGTTATTATGAAGGAAATGGAATTCCATTTAAAACTATTAAGGAAGATTAAATTCAAGGAGGAAATTTATTATGACAGTATTAGAAATTTTATTACCATTAGTTGCAGTAGTTTTATTAACATTACCATTAATTAAAGTATTTACAGGAAAAGTATCAGCTCAAAGCGCTAAAAGAAGATTAGGTGTTCATATCAGTGGTTTCGCTGGTGCCGTTGTTTTATGTTTATTAGTTGCTATGTCAAATTCAAGTGTATTTGCAGCAGGTGAAGTTGCTACAATCACTGGAACAATTGCTCAAGGTTTAGGATTCTTAGCAGCATCTTTATCAACTGGTTTCTCTGCTTTAGGTGCAGGTATTGCCGTTGCAGCAGCAGCTCCAGCAGCTATCGGAGCTTTCTCTGAAAATGAAAAGAACTTTGGTAAATCATTAATCTTCGTTGCCTTAGGTGAAGGGGTTGCAATCTATGGTTTATTAATCTCTATCTTAATTATCAACAAAATCTAATTTAGAGAGTGATTTTTTATGAAATTTTATTTAATAAGTGACAATGTCGATACTGAGATGGGTTTAAGACTTGTTGGTATTGAAGGAGAAGTTGTTCATAAAAGACGTGATTTTCTTGAAGTTTTGGAAACAAAAATGAAAGATAAATCCATAGGTGTGATTTTAATTACAACGAAATTAATTGAATTAGCTCCTGATGTTATTTCTGAAATAAAATTAAAACAACAAAAACCATTGCTTGTAGAAATTCCTGATAGACATGGAAATTCTAAAATTGGTGAAACGATTGATAGATATGTTTCAGAAGCAATTGGAGTTAAGTTATAGGAGAAAGTGCTATGCAAAAAAAAGATCAAGTCTTTCTTTATATCAAAGATGAAATTGAAAAAATTTCATCTGCTGAAGAAAAAGAAATTTTAGATGAAGCAAAAGCAATTGAACAAGAAGCTTATAACCAATTAAGAGGTGAAGCTGAAATTGATGCTAAGCATCAATTAGATAAAGAATTAGCAGAAATTTCTTCTAAAGCAAGTATTGAAGCTTCAGCTCAATTAGAAGAAAGACTAAAAAAATTAGTTGAAAAAAGAGAAGAATATGTTAATACAATTTTTACAGAAGTAAAAAATAAACTTGTTGAATTTGTAAATGGTAAAGATTATAAAGATTATTTACTAACACATGTAAAAGCTGTTAGTGATGAATATCAAATGACAGATTGTGTTTTATATGTAAGAAAAGATGATTTAAAATATGCAGATGATTTAAAGAAAGCATATGCTTTACCAATTGAAGTTGAAGAAGGTCAACAAATTCAATTAGGTGGATTCATTATTGAAAATAAAGCAACAAATGTTGTTGTAGATGAATCATTAGACTCAAATTTAGAAGCTCAAAAAGATTGGTTCTATAAGACTTCTGGATTGATGATTAAATAGGGGGATTAAAGATGAGTGAAAATGTAATTTATTCTATTAATGGTCCCGTTGTTAAAGTAAAAAATGCCAAAGACTTTTCAATGTTAGAAATGGTTTATGTTGGTCATGCTAAATTAATGGGTGAAGTTATCTCAATTTCTAAAGATTTAACAACTATCCAAGTATATGAAACAACAACTGGTTTAAAACCAGGAGAACCTGTTATTTCTACAGGATCACCAATTTGTGTTACATTAGGTCCTGGTATTTTAAGAAATATCTTTGATGGGATTGAACGTCCATTAAAAGCCATCGCTGAACAATCAGGTGCTTTTATTGAAGCCGGAAGCGATGTTGATTCACTTGATGTTGAAAAATTATGGGACGTTACAATGAAAGTAAAAGTAGGAGATGTTTTAAAAGGTGGAGACATCTATGCAACATGTCCTGAAACAGATTTAATTGAACACAGATGTATGCTTTCACCACTTTTAAGTGGTAAAGTTGTAGAAGTAAAAGAAAATGGTCAATATAAAATCAATGATGTCGTTATGAAAATTGAAGATGAACATGGTCAAATTCACGAATGTACATTATGTCAAAAATGGCCAATTAAACAAGCACGTCCAACTCTAGAACGTTTACCAATTTCTATTCCTTTAGTAACAGGACAACGTGTTATCGATACATTATTCCCAATCGCTAAAGGTGGAACTGCTGCTATTCCAGGTGGTTTCGGTACTGGTAAAACAATGACACAACACCAAATTGCTAAATGGTGTGATGCCGACATTATCATTTATGTTGGTTGTGGAGAACGTGGAAACGAAATGACTCAAGTTCTTGAAGAATTTAGTGAGTTAATTGACCCTAAGAGTGGTAAACCATTAACTGATAGAACTGTCTTAATTGCTAATACTTCAAACATGCCAGTTGCCGCTCGTGAAGCAAGTATTTATACAGGAATTACTTTAGCTGAATATTATCGTGATATGGGATATCACTGTGCAATCATGGCCGATTCAACTTCACGTTGGGCAGAAGCGTTACGTGAAATTTCTGGTCGTCTAGAAGAAATGCCAGCTGAAGAAGGATTCCCAGCTTACTTACCATCACGTTTATCACAATTCTATGAACGTGCTGGATACATGAAAACTTTAAATGGACAAGAAGGTTCTGTTTCAATCATCGGTGCCGTATCACCACAAGGGGCAGACTTCTCAGAACCAGTTACACAAAATACAAAACGTTTCGTAAGATGTTTCTGGGCCTTAGATAAAGCCTTGGCTTATGCTCGTCATTATTTCGCAATTAACTGGACACAATCTTATAGTGATTATGTTTATGATCTTGAAAAATGGTATGACAAAAATGTTGGTTCTGATTTCGTCAGTGATCGTCAACAACTTTCATTCATTCTTGCTGAAGAATCAAGATTAAATGAAATTGTTAACTTAATGGGACCTGATGTATTACCAGAAGATCAAAAATTAGTTATGGAAATTGCGAAAGTGGTTCGTGTTGGTTATTTACAACAAAATGCCTTCCATAAGGATGATACATACGTACCACTTGCTAAACAATTAAAGATGATGGATGTTATCTTATATTTAAATAAAAAATGTCAAGAAGCTGTTGCTCAAGGTAAAGTTGTTCGAGCAATTAGTGAAACTGGTATTTTTGAACAATTAATTAAAATGAAATATGATATTCCAAATGATCATATTGAAAAATTAGATACTTATTATCAAGATATTGATAATGCATTAAAATCTGTAGCGTAGGAGGAAATAAAAATGGCACTACAATATGTAGGATTAAATGAAATCAATGGATCATTAGTCGTTTTAGATCACGTAAAAGGTGCCTCTTACGACGAAATGGTTGAAATTCAATTAAAAAATGGTACAACACGTTCTGGACGTGTTGTCCAAATTGAAGGTGAAAAAATCGTTGTTCAAGTATTTGAAGGAACAAATGACTTATCACTAGAAAATACAAAAACTAAATTATTAGGTAGACCAATGGAATTACCTGTTTCTAAAGAAATTTTAGGACGTGTATTCAATGGTGCTGGTCGCCCAATTGATGGGTTAGGTGAAATCTATGCTGAAGAAATGATGGATATCAATGGTTTACCATTAAATCCAGTAAGCCGTGTTTATCCACGTAACTACATCAATACAGGTATTTCATCAATTGACTGTCTTGCTACATTAATTCGTGGACAAAAATTACCAATCTTCTCTGGTTCAGGTTTACCACATGACCGTTTAGCTGTACAAATCGTTAAACAAGCAAAAGTTGCTGATGAATCAGGAAAAGGTTTCGCCATTGTCTTTGCGGCAATGGGTGTTACAAATGACGTTGCAAACTACTTTAAACGTAGCTTTAAAGAAGCAGGAGTTATGGAAAGAGTTGTTATGTTCTTAAACTTATCAAATGATCCAATTATTGAACGTACATTAACTCCACGTTGTGCTTTAACTGCTGCTGAATATTTAGCTTATAAACAAAATATGCACGTATTAGTTATCTATACAGATATTACTTCCTATTGTGAAGCGTTACGTGAATTCTCTTCAAGTAAAGGAGAAATTCCTGGACGTAAAGGTTATCCAGGTTACTTATATTCTGACTTAGCTTCTTTATATGAAAGAGCTGGTATTATTAAAGGGGCAGAAGGTTCTGTAACACAAATTCCTATTTTAACAATGCCTAACAATGATATTACTCATCCAGTTCCTGACTTAACTGGATATATCACTGAAGGACAAATTACTTTGTCACCTGAATTAAACTCAGCAGGTATTTATCCACCAGTTGATGTTTTACCATCACTTTCACGTTTAATGAAAGATGGTATCGGTGAAGGATATACACGTGGCGATCATCAAGACATTGCCAACCAATTATTTGCATGTTACGCTCACGTACAAGATGTTAAATCATTAACATCAGTTATCGGTGAAGATGAATTATCTCCATTAGATAAACAATATTTATCATTTGGTAAACTATTTGAACAACATTTCTTAAATCAAGGTTTCGATGTCAATAGATCAATTGAAGAAACATTAGATTTAGGATGGGATTTAGTTTCTGTTTTACCAAGAGAAGCACTTGATCGTCTAGATAACAAATTATTAGATGAACATTATGATCATGATCGTGCTGTAAAACGTTTCCATATTAAAGAAAAATCAATCATCAAAGAATTACAAGAAGCAGGTGATTAATTATGGCTTTAAAAGTTGTTCCAACAAAAGGAAATTTAATTTCTACAAAGAAACAATTACAATTAGCTGTTCTTGGATATGATCTATTAGATAAAAAAAGAAACGTTCTTATTAAAGAAATGATGTCTTTATTAGATGACGTTAAAATGGTCAGAGATGAAATTACGGAAGCTTATCAAAATGCTTACGATGCTTTACAAGAAGCAAATATCTCTTTAGGGTTGATTAGTGACTTAGTTACAGCAACACCTATTGATTATGGAATCAGTATTGCTTATCGAAGTGTTATGGGTGTAGAAATTCCTAAAATTACTTATCATAAACAACCAATGGTATGTAGTTATAACATGGATCGTTCTAATTCAAAAGTAGACTATGCTTATGAATGTTTCTATCGTGTTAAAGAATTGACTGTTGTTTTAGCAGAAGTTGAAAACTCAGTTTATCGTCTAGCAAATACCATTAGAAAAACACAAAAACGTGCGAATGCCTTAAAAAATATTTCAATTCCACGTTTTGAAGAAACAATTAAATTTATTAGTGAATCTCTTGAAGAAAAAGAACGTGAAGAATTTTCAAGACAAAAAGTTATAAAAAATCAAAAGCATTAATTAATTTTAATGCTTTTTTTGCAAATTATAAAAAAATTAACACTCTAATAAAAAAATATGATATTATTATGCTGTTGAATTATTAAATAATCAAAGAAGGTGTAAATATGAGTATTGAAATTAAAGGAGTCATCATTGGAGAGGGAAAACCTAAAGTATGTGTTCCTATCGTAGAAAGCCATGATGAAGCAATTCTAAATAAATTAAAAGAATTTAATGAATTAGAAGTAGATATGATCGAATTAAGAATAGATTTTTATGAAAATATTCATCAAGAAGATGCATTAAGAAATTTATTTTTAAACATTGCCTTACAAATACAAAAACCAGTTATTCTAACAATTCGTACAGCTGCAGAAGGTGGAGAAGTTGAAATTGATCCTAAAGATTATTTCAATGTTTATAAATTAGCAGTTGAAGCAAATGCATTTGATATTTACGATGTTGAATTAGCGTTAGGAACAAATATGGCAATTGAATTAAGAACACTTATTCATGATGCTGGTAAATATATGTTGATGTCAAGTCATAACTTTGATAGAACACCAGAAGTTGATTCATTGATGCAAAAATTTAGATCAATGGATTCTTTAGAAGCAGATATTATGAAGGTAGCAGTTATGCCAGAAGATTATCAAGATTTATTAAATCTACTTTCATTTACAGTTCAAGCTAAACATGAATATGCTCAAAAACCAATTGTGACAATGTCAATGTCATCTATTGGACTTACTTCACGTTTAGTAGGGGAACAATTCGGTAGTGCAATTACTTTTGCTTCTGTAGGAAAAGCAAGTGCTCCAGGACAAATTGATTATCAAGAATTGAATCAAATGTTAGATATTATTCATAAAAATATTCAAGAAGCTTAGGCTTCTTGATTTTTTATACATATAATAAAGTGGTGAGATTATGAAAATTGATGTAAAAACTTTAGAAAAACTTGTTTGGATCATTTATAAACGATTCTTTATAGAAAAAGGAAAGCTAAAAGATATCCAAATAAAAATAGATCAGTATATTCAAATAAGAATGGTTTTAGTCTATAAAGGAATTGAAACTAAAATACACATAGATGCAAGACCTTATGTTAATGAAGATATTATTATTGATAGTCAAGGAAGTATACGTTATGGTTTTTTAAAGCTTAACTATGCTAAAATGTTACAAGAATGGGTTAAAGACATTCCTCAAGTATCTGTGAATAATACACAAATAAGAGTAAAAAACGAATATCTACAAGACATTCGTTTAAATAGTCAAGAAATAGAATTAGAGCTTTATTAAAGCTCTAATTCTATATGATATATTTTACCCCACATATAGATTTGATAAAAATAGGCAAGGAGTTGTGGTCCCATCATGAGTTGACCAAACCAAGGAACTTCAATGCTTTCGCTGTTTTCAATAAAGTGTTTAAGTTTTTTAATATCAAAAAGTTGATAAAGAATGTTATTTTTATCGTTAAGTGTTTCTAAGAGAAGATTTTTAATGTAAGTAAGGAAAAATGGAGAATGAGTTTTAGGGTAAGGATTTTTCTTACGATTATAGATTTCTTGAGGAAGGAAGTCTTTGAAAGCATCACGTAAAACAGCTTTTTCTTGTTGATCTTTAAACATATAGGTCCAAGGGACATTGTACATATATTCAACGATTTCTTTTGAAGCGAAGGGTACACGAAGCTCTACAGCGTTATACATAGATTGGCTATCACTCCGTGTTAAGAGTGTTTGCATAAACCATTCAATGTTTAAATAAATCATCTTTCTTTTATTGGTATCATAAAAGCTTTGATCGAGGTAGTCTATTTCATTAAGTGATTGATAATATTTACTTTGAACATATTCTTTAATGTTCAATTTTTTTATATTTTCATTAAGAAGTTCTAATCTTTGATCAATATCTCTAATCCATGGAAATGAATCTAGACTATAAAGTTCTTTTTTATAAAACCAAGGATAACCTCCAAAAATTTCATCTGCACATTCACCAGATAAAACCACTTTATGATTTCTTTTAATTTCTTTACAAAATAATAGAAAACTAGAATCAATATCAGCCATTCCTGGAGCGTCTCTAGCCATTAAACTTTGTTTTAAAAAAATAATTAAATTCTTTTGTGATAAAACGACATTATTGTGGTGACTATGATAACGATTGACCATTAAATCAATATAATCACTATCTTTTGTAAGTTGATAATCATAGGGTTGGAAATATTTATCTTGGTCTAAGTAATCAATACTATAGGTTGAAATATGATTGACGTATTGACTGCTTATAGCTGTAATAATACTCGAATCTAAACCACCAGATAACATACAAGAAATAGGTACATCACTTAATAATTGTCTTTGAATACTTTTATTTACAAGGAAGCGTACATCTTGAACAGTTTCTTCATAACTTTTTAGATGTGCTTTTTTTTGTAAAGACCAATATCTTTCAATCATTAAATGCTCACCATCAAACCATAAATAATGAGCAGGTCTTAAACTATAAATATCTTTATAAAGTGTACTTCCTGGTGATAAACTAGGACCTAAACCTAGTAATTCTTTAATTCCTGTTTTATCAACAACACATTTTCCAATGTACATTAAAATAGCTTTAATTTCACTTGAAATGACTAAATCATCATCTTTTAAATAATAAAAGAGAGGCTTTACACCTAAATGATCACGACATGCAAAGATTTTATTTTCATAAGATATAACAAATGAAAAGATACCATCTAACATATTTAAACATTTTTCTTTATAAGCAATAAAACTGACAAGTAAAACCTCACTATCACTTTGACTATAAAAATGGAAACCTAAATCAATAAGATGTTTCTTTAACTCATTCATATTATAAATTTCACCATTAAAAATAATGCGATAAGTAATATCTTGATAAGTATATTCTAAAGGTTGCATACCTCCTTTTAAATCAATAATTGAAAGACGGCAATGACCTAATAAAACATGTTGATCAAAATAAGTTCGCATATCATCAGGACCGCGATGGTCTAATAAATGGAGCATTTTATTAAATTTTCCACAATCATCTAAGACATTTCTTTGTTGATTATATAAACATAAAATTCCACACATCAT
>ERZ780151.1522-NODE-1522-length-16457-cov-2.374345_pt1 | contig 16457 bp, 8 predicted proteins | sample MGYA00510983_ERZ780151 | MGnify/ENA primary metagenome ERZ780151 (study PRJEB29588, sample SAMEA2144623) | human gut metagenome | biome: human gut; feature: human-associated habitat; material: faeces | place: Denmark | collected 2008/2010 ... | reverse complement strand
TTCGATCACTTGCGGTTACGGCGTGGAAGGTGATGTGAGTGACGAAATATTTGATACCGCAGATGAAAATCCGACCAAATCGTATTCATTGCTTACCGCAGAATTGCTTGATGCAGAACCTAACCTGGTATCGTGGAACGGAAAAGGTGTTATCACGGCATATATAGGGGAAGAAGAGGATGCACAGATTGATGATTCCTGGCTGATGCCAATGTTATATGAATACACAGATGCAGGACTGGAACGAGATTATTTTGCCAATGAGCAGTCAGACTGGGAAACTTGGAATTTTGAGGAATATAAACCGCAGCTTGTTGTCATTTATTTAGGTACGAATGATGCGAGCTATACAAGAGATATTCCAGACAGACAGAAACAGTTTGAAGATGCTTATGTAAAATTGTTGCATCAGGTGCACGAGCATAATCCGAATGCAGCTATTATAACAACGATCGGAGCGATGGATCAAAGATTGAATACGACGATTGATGCTGCGACAGCATGTTTTGCCAAAGTTACGCCAGATTGTACGATTCGTTATGTACAGCTTCCATTGCAGGATGAGGTAGATGGCTTGGGAACTTATTGGCATCCGACGGAAAAGACGAACCGTAAGTGTGCCCGTTTAATTGCAGATGCTGCTAAGGAAATGCTGCAATGGTGATGATCTGAGGAACTTGAATCTAAGGGAAATGTTGAAGTGGTGAGACGAAGAACTTGAATTCAAGAGAAATGCTGCAATTGAGACATGAGAAACTTGAATCCAAGGGAAATGTTGTAATAGAAATAATTGAAACAGCTCAAATGGGGTGTCGTTATGCGACACCCCATTTTTCAAACAGTTTACCAACAAATTCAACGATCGGTGCCAGTAAAAGCACCATCAGGACAGTCATAACACCAACTTCACCACCCGTGAGAAATCCAAGTATCGTTGCGATCAGATCAATAGAAAGACGAACCGGCTTGAAACAATTTCGGCCGGTTTTTTGCCGTATTTTTTCGGTGACGGCAAAAGGTACGGCATCATAAGGTGCCATGCCGTGCCCGCTGTGCATATAGCAGGCTGCAGCAACCACAAAAAGCAGAAGCGCCGGGACCAGAATGCCAATGCGGGCTGCAAGTGGAAGATGTGCAGGCACATGGCATACGTTTGTCCAGACCCAGCCGAAGAAATCAGCCGAGTAGCCCACCACAACCATATTTCCGATCGTTCCGGTACCGATCAGCCGCCAATCAAGTAAGATGACCAAGATCAGAAGTACCGTATTAAATAATAGTTGATAATTGCCAAAACTAAGTCCCAGTGTCCGGGCTATTCCATAATTCATTGCCGAGCAGGGATCTGTCCCCATTTCCGTCAGAACGAGCAGCGACACGCCGAGTCCCATCATGATCACAGAAATAAGCATTAGCGCAAAGGTTTTCCACCAATGTTTATCTAGCACCGGCATTTGAAAAGTTGTGGTAATAGTCTCTTTTTCATTCATAGTAATTTTGCATTCCTTTCTCTGCCCACGGGTTTAGAGGTATTTCATACTATGTTATGGGCAAAATGCTTCTGCCGTTTTCATCGGAAAAATATTTCTGACTTTTTCGCAGACAAAATGTTTCTTTCGTTCCCGCAGGTAAATATAGACCTTTTGCTCCATGTATCCTATAATAGGGTTATTAGAACAGACAACGAAAATCATAACATATTACAGAACCAGCGTCAAAAATCAGCATCATTGTTGGAAGATGCTATGGTGATTGACAGAGTTGGAAACTTTCATGATATGTTTGGATTGTAAATGAAGGAGAATGATCATGCAGAGATTAAAAACAATGTTAAATTCGATAGATCACAAGGGATACCCAGCATATAAAGGCCTTAAGGGCAGTTACGATTTCGGCGATTATCGGCTTGGTATTGACAAAGTGCAGGGTGATCCTTTTGCTTCGCCCTCTCGGATTTCTCTGGTGGTGCCGCAGAACACACATGCGATCCCAAAAGAGTTTTACGAGCAAAAGCATCGCAGGATCGCAGTGGAAGATCATTTACTCCGCCTGGTTTGCAGGGAAAGCGAACCATTTAATTTTAAGGCAAAAGGATCCGGCAAAAGCGGCTTGATTGCAGTTAGCCGTCCGGGACAGGAAATCGTGGAGCGAAGTGCCTGTCATATCAATGCGAAAAATGGGGAGCTAACCGTTCGTATGTCAGTTGGTTTTCCGGCAAATGGGAGAAGTATCAATGCAAGAGAACTGGGCAAAATATTTTTTCAATTTATACCGGAGATCGTGCATCACGCCTGCTGTTATGCGAATATTGACGCCCAAAAGCTACAGAGAGCTGCAGACCTCGCAGACGATCAGCGCTACATCAGAGAGCAGATGGCGGAAGAAGGGTATATTGCTTTTATTGCTAATGGATCAGTGCTGCCGCGCGAGAATGGAGTATCCCAACGTCCAATGAAGAAGGCGGTGCCATTTGCCACGCCGGAATCCATGGAGGTTACGTGGAACCTTCCGCATAAAGGCATGATCCAGGGTATGGGGATCAAAAAAGGTGTGACGCTTATCGTCGGAGGCGGTTATCATGGCAAATCCACACTTTTGCAGACGTTAGAAAGAGCAGTATATCCGCATATTGCCGGAGATGGTCGAGAGTACGTTGCCATGGAACAGAGTGCGGTTAAGATCCGTTCTGAGGACGGTAGGAGCATTTATCATAAAGATATTAGTCCGTTTATTCGCAATCTGCCGACCGGACGGGATACGACGGATTTTAGCAGCGAGGATGCCAGCGGTTCCACATCGCAGGCGGCCAATGTTGTAGAAGCTGTCGAGAATGGAGCAGGTGTATTGTTGATCGATGAAGACACCAGTGCGACTAATTTTATGATTCGAGATGAATTAATGGAAAAGGTTGTGGCAGCAGGAGAAGAGCCGATCATACCGTTTATTAAACGGGTAAAAGGGCTATATGAGCAGAAACAGGTTTCCACCATTTTAGTTGCAGGGAGCTGTGGTGCTTTTTTTCATATTGCAGATACAATATTGCAAATGGAAAGTTATCGACCGAAAGAAATCACACAATTTGCAAAAGAGACAGCGAAAGCGTACCCGTTGAATGACACATCGATGGCAGCTGAATATCCGGACAGCGTAGAGCAGAAAATTTTCATTCCAAAGCAGTCGCTTGAAGCTGGCGGTCGTGAGCATAGACGAGCGGTCGGCAAATATAGCGGGGATGTTGCAAGTGCAAGGAGTGCCGGGAAATCTGATCGCGGTACGAAGATCAAGGTGATGGGAACGGATGGATTTGCGATCAACAAGACGAATGTAGATCTTCGTTATCTTGAGCAGATCATTGACAGTGAGCAGATGGCGGCAATTGCACGTTCTTTGGTAGTGATCCTGGAGCAGTATGCCGGACAAAAGATTCAGGTATCGCAGGCGGTGTCAGAACTCGTGGACGCACTGGAGCGAGATGGATTGAATGTGCTATCAAATGGCAATGGCAGTGATCTGGCTATGCCAAGACGAGCAGAGATAGCCGGATGCCTCAATCGATACCGTGGAATTATGAAGCGTTGATCAGGATATGTGTTATGATGAAAATGTGATGCATATAAGGCGATGACGTGCAGTGAGCCTATATTGTCCTGCATAAGTCGTTGAAATGCAACAAGATAATATGTCAGATAAATGACAGTTTCGAATACGATATAGAAAAAATCATGTGATTCATCACAAATAATTCTAGTGAAAAAAAGTATGTCTCATGTTATAATTGCGGAGTAAAATACGTTTTTGCGTAAAATTACAATAAACCATAAAGGAGGAGAATTATTACAATGAAACAACGTTACACAAAAAGAATCGTTGCTTTTGCACTTGCACTTGCAATGGTACTTACAGGAGGAGCATTTTCTACTGTATTTAATACCGCCAGCGCGAGCGCAGCTTCTAAGAAAGCAACCCTGAAACTGAAGAAAAAAGTTTCAATTACAGCAGGCAAGAAAGTCACATTAAAGATCACAAAGAAAAATGTGAAGAAGATTAAGTCCCAGAAGTGGACAACCAGCAAGAAGAGCGTGGCTACCGTATCCAAGAAGGGTAAGGTTACCGCTAAGAAGGCTGGTAAGGCAACTATCAAGGTAAAGGTTAAATACATTGCAAAGGGATCTAAGAAAGTAAAGAAAAAGACTTTGAAATGTACTGTTACGGTTAAGAAGAAAGCAACACCTGCGTCTGCAAATGTTGCTACTAAGAAACCTGCAACAACACCTGCAACGACAACACCTGCAACGACAACACCTGCACCAACCTCTAAGGTTACTCCAACTCCGAATCCGGAGGCAGTAATCTATGGAAAACCATCCGGTAATGATGTTATCAAATATACGATTGATGACAAATCCAATATCGGTGATGAGAAGACGGTAACATTTACAGATGGTTCTACTGTAAAATCCAAAGATAATGGAACGGTTCGTAAGGAACTTTCTTCTCAGGATTTGGCAGACTCTAAGATGGGTATGGGTGTAAACATCGGTAATACGTTGGAAGCAGTCCAGGGAATCTCTGCCAAGAAGAGCATGGCTGCTACTGATTATGCGACAGCAGATCCATCGTGGTTTGTATCTGCGTGGGGCAATGTTGAGATCACGCAGAAGTATTTAGATACATTACATTCTTACGGTATTAATACCGTACGTATTCCGGTAGCTTGGACGAATGGTGATAAAGATGATGGATCATATACGATCAATGCCAAGATGTTAGATGCTGTAGAGAAAGCAGTGATCTATGCTTTGAATAATGGTATGTATGTTATCATTAACGATCATTGGGACAACCAGTGGTGGGGCCAGTTCGGTGCTTGCAAGCGTGATGAGAATAATAAGAAAGTTGCCAACGAAGAAGTTCGTGCACAGGCTTGGGTTCGTTATGAGAAATATTGGACTCAGATCGCAGAGCGTTTTAACAAGTATTCCGATCATCTGATCTTTGAGGGAGCTAATGAGGAAATCGGAGATCGCTTGAACGACAGCATTTACTCTAATGGCTATGCTGTAACAGATGATCAGAAAGATGTTTCAATTGGCGGCAACTTAAAGACAGCTGATAAGTATAAGATGGCACATGAGATCAATCAGAAATTTGTTGACGTTATCCGCGCTACAGGCGGTAACAATGCAAACCGTCATCTGTTGATCCCTGGTTACAATACTGACTTTGAGAAGACAGCAGACGAGAAGTATATAATGCCGACAGATATTGCTGAGAATGGTAAGACAAAGCTTTTCGTATCTGTACATTACTACACTCCATGGGATTTTTGTGGTGATGGTGGTGCTGGTTCATATACGTATGAAGATCGCCAGAAAACAGTAGAGCTTTTTAAGAATCTTAAGAGATTTTCTGATGAAGGATATGCATTTATCATCGGTGAGTGTGGTGTCTGCAGTCCTCAGACAGTCACAGGTAGTGTAACTGCTTGGTTTAATGATACGTTCAAGGAAGCAGCTAAATATCATGCTGTGCCGGTGCTTTGGGAGACTGGTCAGTATTTTGATAGAGCTGCAGCAACTTTGAAATTTAAGGATGTTGCCGTATACTTTAATGAGATTAATGGTGCTAACGGCGACACAAGCATGACTAAGACAACAGGTAAATCTACAGATCTTTCTTTCATTAAGGAAGTTGGTGATAAGAAGTCTGTATGGAACTGGACCGGTGTTTGGTACAAGAACGGTGGTGACTATGCATATGGTGAGAACCGTTACAACGATAAAGCTGATAAGACTAACGGAGAAGATCCGGATGTAGCTAAGAAGATGATCCCATCTAGCACAGTATCTCCTACGATTGCGGGCGATACTACTACGATCACTTTTGATGGTGCCGGATTCCAGTCATTCCTCAACATTGATGTCAGCAAGTACAAGAAGCCGGCTATCGCAGTACAGTTCGCTCCTGAGACATTGGACAAGGCAAACTGGAAAGCAGATGACGAGGATAACGTTGGACATATCCAGTTGGGTGTATCTGACACAGCGACGTTCAAGGATGATGTAGATATTGACTATGCTGCTTTCGCAGATAAGCTCATCGTATTAGATGAAGCAGGATTAAACTTGACAAAGGATAGACATTATCTGTCATTGACATTTAGTGGACGTCCAACGATCACAGGCATCCAGATCTACGAGTTAGGCGAATAATTACCGCTTAATTATTGATTGATGGTAGTGCAAACAATGATTCGTAATTTGCAGTAATTGTTTTAAGATAAGTAATCAGAACAAGGACGACCTCCGCGAGGTATCTTATAGATACTCCGCGGAGGTTTTTTATGTTTATGGGGAGGCTTTTTATGTTTATGGGGAGGTTTTTTATGTTTATGCGGAGGTTTTTTATGTTTATACTGTGTAAATAAAAAGGACCATTGGTGCATTTGTATTTGCAAATGCGGTGTCAAAGCTTATGCTATGGAATAGGAAAATGCTGTTATGCAGTGTGATGTTATCAAGAATTGCTTTAGCAATTCATACAAAGCAAAGCGCTAGTAACAGTTAATGTAGAGGGGGAGAAACAAGCTGGAATCAGCGAAAGCGCCAAAGCAGTCACCCAAAGAAGCTGATAGGCAAGCTGAAATAGAAAAAGTCCCCAAAGCAGTCAATCAAAGAAGCAAAAAAGCAAGCTGAAATCAGCGAAAGCGCCAAAGCAGTCACCCAAAGAAGCACGATAGGCAAGCTAGAATCAGCGAAAACGCCAAAGCAGTCAACCGAAATAGCCCAATAGGCAAGCTGAAATCAGCGAAAGCGCTAAAGCAGTCAACCGAAATAGCCCAATAGGCAAGCTGAAATAGAAAAAGTCCCCAAAGTAGTCAACCAAAGAAGCAAAAAAGCAAGCTGAAATCAGCGAAAGCGCCAAAGCAGTCAATATAAGTAGTCTCAGTTATAGATAATGGTGGATTGATTTGACTAGAATTCAATATGATACCATTCGGAGACGAAGTTGAAATAAGCTGATCGAAATTCGATAAATTGCATCGCTGTCATACAAAAGGGAAGAAAATAAGTATGGCAACATGGATTTTTCACGATCAAATCATTTTGAACCGCGATTTCAAATATATTCGAGAGTATGGCATGGATGCAATGCTGGTACTTGGATGATAGTTCCAGTGAATTGTGCATTTGTTGGATATGCATTGTGCGAATTTCGCAAAGCGGCATATAACCTAAAAATTTTTTGATATGATTATTGTAGATGTAGCAATAAATTTGGATTGTCGATGGTTTGACAACGCCGGTTTTATAATTCTGTATCCCAAAAGAATACCATTCGTTTAGCGTTAGGGTGCTTTTGTCTAAATTGCTATTTGGGTTATTAGAATTACATTTTTGCTTTGTCATAAAAAGCCTCACTTTCAAGTTTTTGAAAGGTATTATAACAAGATATAAATAAATTTATTCTTTCCGTTTTTTTACCATAATGGAAATACGAAACAAGTATTCGTGGCAGGAAAGTTCTGAATAATGCATGCATGGCAGGTCTGTCGTATTGTGTATATTTACGGTAAAAATCATCGACATAGACAGGATTAAGAAATAAATTTGTGTATATTTAACAAAATCGGCAATAGATTTTTTGAAAAACAGGTAAAAATGATTGATTTTTTTACCGTATCGTGTTAGAATATGTTTTGTAAATTTTTATGTATATAAATGAAAGGCTATGGTACGTTTTGGCTGAAATATGAGTTTTTGCTTCATGGATCTTAAGTTCAAAACTTACGTACAGCGTTTCAATTATGTACGATGACTCAATAATAAAAAGAGGAGGAGAAATAATGAGAAAACAGACAAAAAAAGTTTTGTCATGGGTTCTTGCCGGTGCAATGGCGTTAAGTCTTATTCCTAGCGTCGGCCTTGTTTCTGAAAAAGCAGATGCTGCGGTATCTACTGTGGACAAGGTTGTATTTGATAAGGCAGTTGAATCTAAGTTAGTAGGCGGAGATTCTGGAGAAGCTCGTTTGTTAGTATTTAACAACTGGGACAAGTATGATCCTAGTGAACTTGAAGGAATCAGCATGAAAGATGCATCTATTACTTTTAATGTTGAAGGTGTAGCTGATGTGTTGGCGAAGACAGGAGCTAAGTCTATTAAAGCATTCCTTGGATTGAATTCAAGTGATTGGTCAGTGAATAGTCTTGGTAACACTGCACCTGCAGATGGAGTAACAGAAATTGAGAAAGATGGAACCTATACAGTAACATATACTGGTTCCTCAACAATTACACTTGGAAACCAGATGGGTGTAATGTTTGCTGACATCAATTCTGCATTAGAGAAAGACGATGATAAGAATGTAACAGCAGGTTTAACAGTATCTGATGCATCCCTCAAAGTTGAGGTAGCAAAGGAAGTTAAGAGCGTTGCAAAATTCGATGGTGCTACAGAAAGCAAATTCATAGGTGGCGACAGTGGAGAAGCAAGACTTCTTGTGTTCAACAACTGGGGCAAGTTTGATCCAAATACAATGGAAGGTCAGACACTTAGAGACATCTCTATTTCTTTCAAGGCAGCAGGCGTTGCAGATGTATTAGCAAAGACAGGCGCTAAGTCTATCAAGGCATTCATCGGTGTAAACTCAAGTGACTGGTCTGTAAATACATTAGGTAACACAGTACCATCAGCTGGTGTTGTTGAAATCGAAAAAGACGGAACATATACAGTATCTTATACTGCAGCAGGAGAAATTACTCTTGGAAATCAGTTAGGTGTAATGTTCGCTGACATCGATTCTGCATTAGAGAAAGATGATGACAAGAACGTAACAGCTGGTTTAACAATTTCTGATGTAACTATGAAGACAACAGAATTGAAATTCGCAGATGATACAGAAGGACCAGAAGTAACACCTACTCCAGAGCCAACAGACGCTCCTAAGGCTTATGATGAGGCTCTTTGGGCTACAAAGGGTATCCATGCTTACCTCTCATATCAGATGGATACATGGGATTATCGTAATGGCTACAAGCCAAATGCTGTTGGAAAACAGGATACTTACGATTATATCAAGGCAAGCGGTAACGCTTCAGAATTCAAGGCTACTGATGTATTACTTACAAGAGATGGTGAGTATACAGTAGCTATTAGCGGTATCGATTTGTCATCAGCTACGAAGTACAACTTGTTGTCTATCGCAACAGACCTTTCTGCTAAGACAGAAGAAAACCCAGATGGTGCATATGCAGATGTTAAGTTATCTGTTACATCTATGAAGGTTGATGGTGTTGAAGTTGCTAAAGATCTGAGCCTTGTTCAGAAAGCAGATGAGTTGTATTACTACTATCCACTGATCAACAAGTGGAGTTCTGATGATAAGGGACCTTTGTTTGAAAAGACAGATGCTGAAGATTTGGCAGTTCCAGAGAACAGCATTGAGATTACATTTAAGGTTACAGGACTTAAGGCTGCATTGAACGACCTTAAGGAAGGTACTTATAAAGATCCTGAGACAGGTGAGAATGTAAAGAACGATACTATCACAAAGGACGATATTGATGCGTCTGAGGGTGCTCTTCCTACACCGAGTGAACAGCCAACTGTTAAACCAAGTGAGAAGCCAAACGTAACACCGGCTCCTACAAACAGCCCGGCACCTACTAAGGCACCTACTAAGGCACCTACTAAGGCACCAAAGGCACCTAAGAAGGGTAATAAGGTTGAGAGCGGCAAGGTTGTTTACAAGGTAACAAAAGCAGCTACAGCTAAGAAAGCTGGTACATTAGCAATCGTTGGTCTTTCTAAGGCAGGCAAGAAGGCATCTAGCCTCTCTGCACCAGCTACAGCTAAGATCAATGGCTACAGCTATAAAGTAACAAGTATTGGCAAGAACGCATTCAAGGGCGCTAATGCTAAGACGATCTCTCTTGGCAAGAACATTAAGTCCATTCCTGCAGGAGCATTTGCTAACTGCAAGAAGTTATCTACTTTGAAGGTAAAAGCTAAATTAACAAAGGTTGCTAAGAAAGCATTCAAGGGATGCAAGAAGACAATCAAGGTTAAGGGCGCTTCTAAGAAAGTAACTAAGGCTAATGTTAAGAAGTTAAAGAAGAGCGGTTACAAGAAATTCAAATAATTAAAGAAATTAACATTAAATTTTGATAATTATTGAGTCATTTAAAATATGGTGAAAACCAGAAAACAGTCGTGTCGAAAGACACGGCTGTTTTTTTAATTATCGGAAATACATTATCGGAAATTGCTGTTGTGTGGAGTAATGCTATCAAGAATTGCTTTAGCAATTCTTGCAAAGCAAAGCGCCGGCTTTGCTTTTGTTGAGTGGTTTTAGTTCGTAGAACTCAGTGCATCAAGAGGATTCTCTATTTTTGTAGGTAAAACAAGCCTTTTTTTTAAAGGAAAAAGGGCTGGAAATTTTAAAGGAAATCTTGTATAATAATACATGATTTGGGGGACATCAGCATTTAAGTATGATATCCTGACCAGAATGTTCAAGAACATGTCAATGTTTGACCAAAACATTGCAAAATGAAAAGGAGGAAAATATTCATGAGAAAACAGTCAAAGAGTTTACTCTCTATGATTCTCACAGCAGCTATGGTTGTTTCTTTAGGTGCTGGTGTGACTGGTGAGAAGTCTAAAGCTGCAGATGCAACTAAGATCGCACCAGAATTTACTGCATATCTTGTGCAGAATAACAGTAAGATTTTCAGTGGAACAGGCAGAGTTGTAAAGGACAGCACAGGTGCTGTTAAGCAGGTTGATGATGCTTACAAACTTGCAGCAGGCGAGACAGAAGAGGTTAGTGGTGGATTTGTAGCATCTACAGGAGCCATCTCTACGACAGGCACATATACAGTATCTGCAGTAGCAGAGGATGATGTAGATGATCTTTTGACAGAGGCATCTTATCTTGGAGTTGAGTTTGGTACTTTAGGTGCAAAGGATGTATCCGGCAAGAAGAATTATGTTGTACCTAGCACATATTCTATAAAGCCTAAGACAATCACAATCACTGGCGCTGACGGTAAAGTAAAGCAGACGCTTGATTGGTCTAAGGCAAGCGTTTATAACGATGGTAATAAAGCAACAGGCAAGCTTCGCGCTGGTATTGTTAATAACTACTGCAGCACATCCGCAAGTAAGGCAGATGAGTTCCAGAAAGCAAACCCATTTATGACAAATGCTAATGGTACATGGACAAACGCAGGTGACCCGGTTGAGGTTGTTGCAGGTGATACATTCGCAGTTACATTGGAAGTATCTGCTGAGGCTCCTGTAGTAACACCTACTCCAAAGCCAACTGTTGCTCCTACAAAGGCACCGGCATTGAAGACATATGATGCATACCTTGGATTCCAGACAGATAACTACATCTTCCGTAACGCTTGGAATGACAGCACACTTGGTCTTAAGAGCAAGGAAATTAAGTATAATTCTCAGGTATCACTTAGCACAGGTGATAAGATGAAAGGATTCAATGCTAAGATTGCTAATGCTACAATGAAAGCAAACGGAACAAACTATACAGTATCTATCTCCGGTGTAAACCTTAAGACAATCAAGGGTGTTGAGAAAGATGCTAAGACAGCTAAGGGCTTCAACATGCTCTATGTTACAACTCAGATTCCTTTGACACAGAAGGGTGTAACTGCTGTTAATGCTACATTAAAGATTGATGGCAAGGTTGTTAAGAGTGGTTTCTCACTTCCTAACAAGCCGGATGCTGATGAGTATTATCAGTTCATGGTAGCTGATGGATATTCAGAAGATGACGGAATCAAGAATGTAGCTTATCCTAAGGGAAAAGATGCAAATTCTGCAATGAGTAGTTTGACAACTCTTCCTACAAGCAGCATGGAGATTACATTCCAGCTCAAAGGTGCTAACTTCGAAGCAGCTAAGACAATTGGCTACAAGAAGGGTGCTAAGTTCGAGTCTGGCAACTTCAAATATCAGGTAACAAAGGTTGCAACAGCTACAGGCTCTAAGAAGACAAAGGGTGTTGTAACAGTAGTTGGCTTGTCCAAGAAGGGTAAGAAAGCTTCTAAGCTTAGCGTAGGTACTAGTGTATCTAAGACTGTAAGCAAGGTTAAGGCTACTTACAAGATCAACAAGCTTGGCAAGAATGCATTCAAGGGTGCTAAGGCTAAGAAAGTTACTCTTGGTAAGACGATCAAGTCTATCCCGGCAGGTGCATTCAAGAACTGCAAGAAGCTTTCTAAACTTACATTGAAAGCTAAAGTTTCTGTAAAGAAGGGCGCATTCAAGGGCTGCAAGAAGACAATCAAAGTTACTGCTGCATCTAAGAAGGCAAAGAAAGCTCAGCTTAAGAAACTTAAAAAGAGTGGATACAAGAAATTCAAATAATTTTCGATAGAAAATTAGAAGGAATTGAGTCAAACAAATTCTTGAACACAAAACATTGGTTTTAAGGGAGACCGTGATTCGATTGCAGATCGGATCACGGTCTTTTTATGGAATTGGAAAAGGCTGTTATGCAGCGTGACATCACCAAGAATTGCTTTAGTAATTCTTGCATAGCATAGCGCTGGCTTTGCTCTTTTTTTATGTCATGAGCGAACTTCTCACCGAAATTAGCACAAAATATCAAAATAATGTCATAAATTGCCCTAATAATTGTAGACGAAACAAATATATGCAAGTATAATAGAACTATCAAGTCGCAAGATATGCGCAATCGGATGATCTTGTCTTACCGATATGACAAGCGGGGATAAAGTCATCAAAATTAGAGAAAAGGTATTTTGAAAGGAGACGAAACATGAAAGTAGCAGACGGATTTTGGTTAAACAAACAGGGTTACAATGTGAACTACGCTTCTCAGGCATACAAGGTGGAGACAACAGAGAATTCCATCAAAGTATTAGCTACACCATATACGGTTTTGAATCGTGGTATGACATTGGGAGGACCAAACCTTGAGATCACATATTCTTCTACATCAGAGAACATCATCAAGGTACACATTGATCATTACAGAGGAGGATTGGACAACATTCCTCGTTATGAGTTGAACGAGGATACAGGATATACTCCTGAGATCACTCGCACAGAGGACAAGGTAACATTGAAGTCCGGCGATACTCGCGTAGAGATAAAGATTGCAGATGACTGGGAAGTACAGTATTACTACAAAGATAAGCATTTGACAGGCGGTGCATGGAGATCTACATCCATCATCAACGAGAGCCAGTACACAGCAAATGCTCGTATGAACACACAGGAAGACGATCAGTTCTTCAACTATCCACAGGATCCTCACACAACATATTTGCGTGAGCAGTTAAAGACAGATATCGGTGAGTGTATTTACGGTTTCGGTGAGAAATTCACTCCATTCGTAAAGAATGGTCAGACAGTAGAGACATGGAACTGTGATGGTGGTACATGTTCCGATCAGAGTTACAAGACAGTGCCGTTCTATATCTCTTCTAAGAGCTATGGTGTATTGGTCAACAGCTCTGACAAGGTATCTTTCGAGGTAATGAGCGATACAGTTTCCAAGGTGACATTTACGGTGCCGGGTGAAGAGTTAGAGTACTTCATCATCGGTGGTGAGAACTTAGAGCATGTATTAGAGAACTATACAACATTGACAGGTAAGCCTGCATTGCCACCGGCATATTCCTTCGGTCTGTGGTTGTCTACTTCCTTTACAACGAGCTATGATGAGAAGACAGTAAACAGCTTTATCGATGGTATGACAGAGCGCAAGATCCCATTGCAGGTGTTCCACTTTGACTGTTTCTGGATGAAGGGTTACGAGTGGTGTAACTTTGAGTGGGATGATGAGATGTTCCCGGATCCTGAGGGAATGTTAAAGAGACTACACGACAAGGGCTTAGAGATCTGTGTATGGATCAACTCATACATTGCACAGCAGTCTAAGTTGTTTGATATTGGTAAAGAAAAAGGTTATTTCATCAAGAATCTGGACGGAAGCGTATTCCAGTGTGATATGTGGCAGCCTGGTATGGCAATTGTCGATTTCACAAACCCAGAGGCTTGTGCTTGGTTCAAGGGTCTTTTGAAGAAGCTGTTTGACATGGGTGTTAATAACATCAAGACAGACTTTGGTGAGAGAATCCCTACTAAGGTAAAATATTACGATGGATCTGATCCGATCAAGATGCACAACTACTACACATACCTTTATAACAAGTGTGTATTTGAAGCATTAGAGGAGTATTATGGTAAGGATAAGGCTTGTCTCTTTGCTCGTAGCGCGACTGTTGGTGGACAGAAGTTCCCGGTACACTGGGGTGGTGACTGCTACGCAGAGTATTCTGCAATGTCAGAGACACTTCGTGGTGGACTTTCTCTCTGCTCATCCGGTTTCGGTTTCTTCTCCCATGATATGGGCGGATTCGAGGCTACAGCTCCTGCTGATGTATATAAGAGATGGTGTGCATTCGGTCTGTTGTCTACACACAGCCGTCTACATGGATCTGGTTCTTACCGTGTGCCTTGGGTTTATGACAAGGATGGCGATACAGAGGCATGTGATGTACTTCGTCACTACACTGTATTAAAGGGTAAGATGATGCCTTATCTTTGGGCACAGGCTAACAAGACTCATCAGGTCGGTGTTCCAATGATGCGTTCTATGATCATCGCATTCTCTGACGATACTGCTTGTAAGTATCTGGATCAGCAGTACATGCTCGGCGACAACTTGTGCATCGTTCCGGTTATGAATGAAGAAGGTATTGCAGAGTTCTATGTACCGGATTGTGGAACATGGACAGATATCCAGAGCGGTGAGACATACGAAGGTGGTAAGTATTACACAAGAAAATGTGATTATTTCCAGACACCGATCCTTGCTCGTCCAAACAGCATTGTTACTTATGGTAACTTTGATGCAGAGGGTGCAATGAATGTATTGTATGATTATCTGCAGGATGCAGAGGCAGTAGTATATGGATTAGAAGATGGTAAGACTGCAACAGCAACTATTTACGATCAGGAATCCAACAAGCTTACTGATATCGCAGCAACAAGATATGGTGATAAGGTTACTGTTTCTTACACTGCAACAGACAAGAGCTTTAAGATTACTGTAGCAGGCAAGACTGTTGAGGCAGCAGCAGGTACAACAAGTGTTGACATTACTCTGTAATAACAAAAGAGCATATTAAAGTGTTTCCCCTTAAGCGGACAGGGCAAATATCCCGGTCTCGCTTAAGGGGTTTTTATTTTGCCAAAGAATGGAAAGAGCCGGTCTGGCAAGTTGTGTGCCAAAGAATGGAAAGAGCCGGTCTGGCAAGCTGTTTGACAAAGAAATGAAACTACGGTATTCTGATGTTTATATGAAACGGAATTTCTCTCTGTGCATGGAGATAACGGGATTGCCTTGCTTTTTGGCTGTCTTGGCGCAGAGTGATGAATAGTGATTAAAGTGAGGATGAGTATAAAGTATGTTTGATGGAAATGGAGTGACAGGGGCAGTTTTAGCGGTAGGTTATTATGCGTTGTTTCTGGGCAGTGGAATGTATATTGGCAGAAAACTTTTGTGCAAAGAACGATATAGTATTGTGATGCAGTATCTGGTGGGAAGTGTCGCCGGTGTCTTGGCATTACAATGGTTTCCTTTGCTTTTTGCCTTTGTGTTTAATTTTTCGATGACAGCACATGTATTGGCTCTGCTATTACAGGTAGTTCTATGTGTGCTGGTTGGTTGGAGATGCCATTGTTCAGAATCTTCACTACAGCAGCATCCATATCGGAAGGTGAACGAATGGAAACGTTTGTTCCGGGAAAATCCGGTTTGGATCTTGATGGCAGTTACTTTTGCCTTTATTTGCTATTGTCTGTATACACATACGATCGTAGGAAATGCTGATGGCAGTATGCACACGGGGCAGTCCACCTACGGCGATATGAATATGCATTTTAGCTTTATTACCAGTATTGCAAATCAGCAGACGTTTCCGCCGGAGTATTCTTTGCTGCCGGGGCATAAATTATCCTATCCGTTTCTGTGCGACAGTGTTAGTTCCAGTTTGTATCTGATGGGCGCAAGTCTACGACTGGCGTATGTTTTGCCGATGCTCGGAGCAATTTTGCAGGTGTTTATGGGATTTTACTGCTTGATCAAATATTGGCTTGGCAGATCAGCGACAGCGTTGATCGCTTGGATCCTATTCTTTTGGAATGGTGGACTAGGATTTGTGTATTTTGACAATGCAGAAAAGATACATAAAATCTTTGCGGAATTTTATATGACACCAACGAATTATTTGGATAAAAATCTGCGCTGGGTACAGGTTATAGTTGACATGCTGATCCCGCAGCGTGCGACATTATTTGGCTGGGCCATATTGTTTCCACTGTTGGCGTTTTTGTTCCGGGCGATAGCGGAGCGCAAAAAGAAATTGTTTGTTATGGCGGGGGGGGGGGGGGGGGGG
>ERZ780151.1517-NODE-1517-length-16491-cov-3.052446_pt1 | contig 16491 bp, 13 predicted proteins | sample MGYA00510983_ERZ780151 | MGnify/ENA primary metagenome ERZ780151 (study PRJEB29588, sample SAMEA2144623) | human gut metagenome | biome: human gut; feature: human-associated habitat; material: faeces | place: Denmark | collected 2008/2010 ... | reverse complement strand
TTTCTTCTTTATCACGGCATTATCCTCCCCGTTTCTTCTCTCTATGTTCATCATCGATACGAGGGGCACGCCGCCGGCCTCCCACTCTGACGGGGCCTTCCACGTGTTCCTTACATAGGTCATATATCCCGTCTTTCCGTTCACAATGAGGTGCGCCGCGCTGATGCCCAGGGCATAGCAGTAGTTGGCATCATAGTTGGAGGGGAAGGCGCAACGGCCCTCATAGCCGAAGAAGTGGTGCTGCGCGGCGAACTTGCCGTTGTATTTGCCTTCTTCTTTCATCTTAGCCAGCTTGGCTGCCACCATGTGAGAGAGCAGTTGCTCAGTCTCGATGAGCGACACTTGCACGTTTCCGTGAGGATCTCTGTCCATTGCCAGTTGTCGTGCCACGTTGTCGGGCAGTGTCTCATAAGTGGCTTTATTCTTCGGGCTGAGGTGCTCCAGAATATATTTTCGCTGTTGCTTCAGCGGCAGGTCACGATATTCATCGGCATGTGCGGCCAGCAACTCGTTCAGTTCGCCTATCAGTCTGCCTATGGCCGGGATAAACTCTATCAGTCCTTCGGGCACCAGCACCACGCCATAGTTCATGCCTTCCTTAGCTCTCATCACCACAACGCGCGCTATCATGTTCACGATGTCGTTCAGGTCATAGTCTTTCTCCTTTATCTCTTCTGATATGATGCAGATGTTGGGCCTCGTTTCCAGGGCGCACTCCAGGGCGATGTGTGATGCCGAGCGGCCCATGAGCTTGATGAAGTGCCAGTATTTGCGTGCCGAGTCGCAGTCGCGCTCCACGTTACCTATCACCTCAGAGTAAGTCTTTGTGGCTGTGTCGAAGCCGAACGAAGCCTCTATGATGTCGCTCTTCATGTCGCCGTCTATGGTTTTCGGCACACCAATTACCTGAATGTCATCATGGTGTGCCTTGTAATATTCTGCCAGGAAAGCGGCGTTGGTATTGCTGTCGTCGCCACCTATAATCACCAGAGCCTTGATGCCCAACTGGTGCATTATATCGGCTCCCTTTCTGAATTGCTCTTCTGTCTCCAGCTTCGTACGTCCGGAGCCTATCATATCGAATCCTCCCGTGTTGCGGTATTGGTCTATGATGTCTTTCGTAAGCTCTTTATAGTTGTGCTCTATAAGTCCCTCCGGCCCCATCAGAAAGCCGTACATGCAGTTCTCTGGATTGATGCGCTTTATCTCGTCAAATAGTCCGCAAATCACGTTATGTCCTCCGGGCGCCTGTCCGCCGCTCAATATGACACCCACGTTAAACTTGGGATGGTCCATCTTTTCAGCAGGAACAAACTTCACTAACGGCATTCCGTAAGTGCAAGGAAAAAGTTTTTTGATAGTCTCCTGGTCGTCAGCACTGGTCAGGGCGGTTTCTTCCTCCACCCGTACAGCACCTTCCAATGCTTTTGGAATCTGTGGTTTGTAAGCAGCTCTCATTAGCTGCAATGCGCTCATTTTCATGTTTGGTTATATTTTAATTCATGGTAACACATCTGCTGATATGCTTTGCAAATATACTCGATTTCCTTGTAAAAGCCGAAGAATAGACTAAAAAAATGCAATTTGAAGCAAATTTTTCATCTTTCACCTTGCAGTTAAGCAATTTTTTTATAACTTTGAACGGTTAAAGTTCATCCTTCCAGGGCCTTCTGACTTGATTTTGGGCCTCATTCAGCGAAGCGATAAGACTGGGTTGCGGGCCTTTTGCATCAGTAGAAAGTAGTGGGCATGAGCTTTTTTCTTAGATATCAAACAACGAAAATGAATCAATTTAATTATTAGAAAGGAGATATACTATGGCAAGTAAACGCGATTTAAAACGGAGAATCAACTACATTTGCAGCGATTTGTTCGCAGAATGCGTGGCAGCGTCACTCTATGGCACCAGCGAATATAAGGAAACGGCTGAGGCTACTCTCACATCACTGCTCTTTATGCACCGCAACTACGTTAGGCGAATATCCCATCCCGAGCCCGGCATGACCAAGAAGGCTTATTACAAGGACCTTATATCAAAGTTTAACACGGAGACAGGCGAAATCATCGACCAGATAGCCAGCCTCCAGTAATTCCGTTTTTCATCACATATTCATGTTACAGAAACTTTGCAAGTTCATCCTATACAGACTTATGGGGTGGAGCAAGCATGTCACTGTGAGCCATCCCGATAAGTATATCATCTGCCTGGCCCCCCATACCAGCAACTGGGATTTCCTCATCGGGCAGCTCTATGCCAAGGCTGAGGGTCTTCACAGCAACTTTCTTATGAAGAAAGAGTGGTTCTTCTGGCCCTTGGGACCTATCTTCAGACACATGGGTGGCATACCCGTATGGCGGTCTAAGCACACCAGCATGACCGACCACCTGGCAGAACAGGCACAGAAAGCCAAGCGCTTCAGCCTCTGCATAACGCCTGAGGGCACACGCTCGCTTAACCCTGACTGGAAGAAAGGCTTCTACTTCATAGCATTGAAGGCCCGCATACCCGTCTTGCTCTATGGCCTGGACTATGAAAAGAAAATGATTCAGTGCACTCAGAGTCTGCTGCCTACAGGTAATATAGATGCTGAGATGGCCTCCATCAAGAAATACTATAAGGGATTCAAAGGCAAGCATCCCGAACTTTTCACTACAGGAGAAGACGCATGACAATACTCTCACGGTCATTCATGGCTCTTGTCATGCTTGTATCAGCACTCACAATGAGTGCCCAAAGCTACAGCAGCAAGAAGGTTGCCAAGTTGGAAAAGAAGCTCAACCGTTACTTCATGCGCTATGCCATGCAGCAACAGCAACCGGGCAACACTCCTGTCATGCTTAGCTATAAGCTCGATGACGCGCACAAAAAACTTACCATAACGGCTAGCGATGCCTTCGCCCAGCAGTCGTTCAGCAAGAAGAAGGTAGAAGAAATCTATCACGACCTGTCAAAAGCTGTGCCCAGTCCTTTCGATGACTACAAGATAACAGTCATCACAGGAGGCACAGCTATAGAACGACTTGTGTCCAATCTACTTCCCCAGCAAGAGAAAACCGGCCTGGGGTGGGGGAGTATTCTGTATTCCGGCAGGCCCTGGGTAGCGAATGTGTCGCGCCCCAACAACATCACGCACGGTCTGCAAGGCTGCCATTTGTCCTTGTGGGCCAGCCATGGGCGATATTATGACAGTCGCACGGGCTCATGGAAGTGGCAACGCCCCAGTCTCTTCTGCACCACAGAAGACCTCTACACGCAAACCATTGTCATTCCTTATCTCATACCCATGCTTCAAAATGCGGGTGCCATAGTCTTTACACCGCGCGAGCGCGACTGGCAGAAGCACGAGTATGTGATAGACAACGACACGCATGCTTCACCTTATTATAAAGAGTTGCAAGGCAAGGAGGCATGGCGAACAACTGCCCAGGCTGGTTTTGCCTCACATCCGGGCAGCTACACCGACGGCGAGAATCCTTTCACTTCTGGTACGGCCCGCATGGCAAAGACAACCACCAAGGCAGCCGTGAGCACAATAAGCTGGCAGCCTAACTTCACTGAAGAAGGTCGTTATGCGGTATATGTGAGTTATCAGACGCAAAAGAAGAGTATTGACGACGCCCAGTATCTGGTTTATCACAAAGGACAGGTAACAGAGTTTCGTGTCAATCAGCGGATGGGCGACGGCACATGGGTGTATCTGGGCACGTTCAACTTTGATAAGGGATGCAACAAGTTCAACCGTGTGGTGCTCACCAACGCCTCACACACCAAGGGCGTGGTGACGGCCGATGCCGTGCGCTTTGGCGGGGGAATGGGCAATATAGCCCGTGGCGGCTCCGTGAGCGGATTGCCCCGATGTCTGGAGGGCGCACGCTATTATGCGCAATGGGCGGGGGCACCCGACAGCGTGGTGACTCACAGCAACGGCAGCAACGACTATAACGATGACATCAATGCACGCTCGCTCATGGCCAACTGGCTCTCCGGAGGCTCCTGCTATCTGCCTGGCCAGCAGGGCAAGCATGTGCCCATCGAGCTGTCACTGGCCGTTCACTCTGATGCCGGAACGGCACCGCAGGGCACTGTGGGCACGCTCACCATCTGTACCACAACGGGCAACTCGGGGTCTGACCGCTTCGACAACGGCGGGTCGCGGGCCATGAGCAGACAACTGGCCGATGATGTGCTCGACGGCGTGTGCAAAGACCTTGGCGCTAAGTATGGCAGTTGGACGCGGCGAGGCGTATGGGACAGAAACTACAGCGAGACCCGACGTCCCGAAGTGCCCGCAACCATCATCGAGACGCTATCGCATCAGAACTTCGCCGACATGAGATATGGGCAGGACCCTAACTTCAAGTTCACCTTGGCAAGGGCTATTTATAAGGCAGTAGCCCGTTTTGTGTGCAAGGCTCACGACAAAGACTGCATCATAGAGCCCCTGGCTCCCAACCATTTTACGGCTACCCTGGCGGCTCCCGGCAAGGTGAGGCTGTCATGGCAGCCCGTGGCCGACCCTCTTGAACCTACGGCGTGTGCCACATCTTATAATGTATATGTAGCCATAGGCAACGGCGACTTCAACAATGCCACACAGGTTCAGGGACGCGAATGTGAGGTGGATGTAAAGCCGGGCATCACTTACAGCTTTAAGATAACAGCCTGCAACCGCGGCGGAGAGAGCTTCCCCACCGAAGTGCTGTCTGTTGTATGGCAGCCCGGCGCCAAGCAAACGGTGCTTGTGGTGAATGGTTTTCACCGACTCTCATCGCCCGCCGTCATCAACACCGACTCGCTTCAGGGCTTTGACCTCAATGCCGACCCAGGACTTACCTTGGGTCCTACGGCCGGATGGTGTGGCACGCAGCAATGCTTCAATGTCTCGCAGGCCGGAAAAGAGGGTCCCGGTGCGTTGGGCTACAGCGGACAAGAGCTGGTGGGCACCTTTGTGGCCGGCAATGACTTCAATTATGTAAAGGAACACGCCGATGCCTTGCGCACCGCCAAGGCGTATAATGTGGTGAGCTGCTCGGCCGATGCCTTGGAAAGCGGATCAGTGCGTATGGCTGATTATAGTTGCACCGACCTGTTATTGGGACAGGAATGCTTTGATGGTCATTCGCTGGTTTACTATAAAACTTTTACTCCCACCATGCGGCGGCTCGTGGCAGATTATGTTGGTAGAGGCGGACGAATGTTGGTCAGTGGTTCATTTGTGGGTTCGGATATGACGGCACCTGAGGAGAGACAATTTCTCAGTCAGACCTTCCATCTGTCTTGTCCCGGCAAGTTGGCCGTGGGCACAGGTGAGGGCATCACAGGTCTTGGACTTAATTTCGATGTGTGGCGTAACATCAATGAGCATCATTATGCCACCACATCACCCGATGTGCTGCAGCCGGTGCAAAATGCTTTTACGGCCATGAGATATGCTTCAGGACAATCTGCTGCCGTGGCTTATAACGGTAGGTCTGGCAAGACATTTGTCATGGGCTTCCCCTTGGAGTGCATCAAAGACGCTGCTGCCCGTGCCACTGTTATGCGTGGCCTGATGGCTTTCCTGCTTAACGGGCAACATGACTGATGTTAGCCGTGATGGCTATTAAGTGCCACAAAGGTGCACCGTCCCGCTATCCGCACGGTGTTGGTGTTCCATTGTTTATCATTCGATTGCTCTTCGCTTGCGGACGCACCAAGGTACGTCCCTACGTTAGGATGTATCCCATAATAATCCAATCGTAATCAAACCACTGGAGATAAGTTTGGGCCCCGAGACGGTGCCCCTCCTATTGTGGACGCACTTTCTATGCGTCCGCATATCAATGAACAAACATAGGTTGTTGATACTGTTGTTGGGTATAATCTATTGTTTTCAAAAGATCTCTAGATACAATTTTGATGATGATACAGTTAGGCTTGTCCCTAATGATGTAAGATGCTCCTTGCTAATCAATAAAAAGGATGGCAGCAAGCTCGTAACTTACTGCCATCCTTGAAATGCTATTCAAAGCTTGAAAGATAAGTGGGTGGATTAGTCATCCCACATATTGTCTTTTTCATTCCCAGAATTCTTGTCGCTATTATCTGACGATTCTTCCCAGGCATCACCGAAGTTTAACTGGTGCTTAGCAGCGTATGGATTGCCATCATCCGAACCTGCCATAAATACTGCATCAGTTATTTGTGCAACTATTAGTGTCGCGGGTTTAATATAGTAGTTTCTCATTTCTATTGCTATTTTGTTATTATAAATTTCTTTCCATTTTGCAGATAGATACCTTTGGCCAATCCTTCCTTGTTACCAGATGCGCTGACAAGAACACCTGTTATAGAATAGATAGGAGCATTGCTTGCCTCGGTGAACTTATATTCTTCGATGTTAGTGACAGTATTGTCAATCACCAAATTGAATACCTTCGCAGAACCGCTGGTGTCTTTCTCTTTAATATATGCTCTAAAAGGTTTTACTATTCCGCCTTTAGACTTAGATACGTATTTGAATCGGCCGTTATATGTCGGGTCAAACGAATAGCAATGTTCAGTGCTATTAAATTGCACCTTTTTATATTCGTACGTTCCGTTAAAGGTGTATCCCTTACCAGCTGTTGTTGAAAGCATCTTGCCTGATGTTGAAGGTAAGCTGAAAGACCCTGCTACTTCAGCTGATGCTGAATAGTCAGAGCCCGGCTCGATGAGGCAAGGCGTATTGGCAACAACTACGTAATCTCCCGTAGCAGGTGTGAATGTTACCTCCAACTTGTTAGCGTCTACATTAGTAATGCTGTAGGCTTCGGCACCCGTGCCAAACATTGCCTCAAGCTGTTTCTGAGTGAGAGAGAACGGGAAACAAACCGCAGCTTTCACACCTGCTGAGAATGTGCGGTCGAAATAAACTGCCTTGGCAGTAATATCATGCGTGGTGCCGTAGTTCCAACCAGATGCATAGAACTTTTCTACGTCGCCAGCTGCTGTTGTGCCATCCTTAGCCTGGTCTGTGAGCACCAGCTTGTTCATGGTATAGCACCCTTTGGCGTTTGTGCTTGCGTTTGCCACCGCCACGTCATAGGTGTTGTTGCTCATGCCCAATACAGTGTTGGCATTGGCATATATAATGGCGTTTTTGTTGTCGCCACGGTCGAAGAAGCTGAAGGAGTTGTGCGCAGAGCGGTCAGACAGGTCATATTCTGTCACATCATTGCTCGTCGGAGCCTTGGTCCAGACATGCCCGTCGGTGTTGGCGTTATCGAGCAAGGTGACGTCGGAGAGCTGCAGCTCAGCATCCGTAGCGGCGAGGCTGATGGTAAGCTTGCCGTCGGCGGTAGCGTTGGCGACAGCCTCAAGTTTCTGCCAGCCGTTGTTAGTGCCGGAGAGGAGAGCCTCGACACGTCCGTCGGTGGTTACTGTGCCCTGAGCATCATAGCTGGTGAAGGTCTTGTTGTCTGTGGCGGTCTCTTCCGTCGCGTCGTTGAGCGAGAGCTTACCTGTAGCACCGCTCTTACCACGCACAATCATCTGCACGGTGTAAGGCGTACCAGGTTCGAGGCCGGTCACGGTCTGCGAGATTGTGGCACCGGCAGGAATGACGTATACTGTTGCTTCAGAGTCTGTCCAGTTGTCATCTACCGTCTTGGTCTTAACACCTTCCTGCGTGCTTGTCCAGTCTTTGTTCAGAGCGTAGGTCAGGTCGCCATTGCCCACTTCCTGAAGATGATTAAAGTCGTGTCTTCCGTAAGAGCGCTGATCCTTGTCTCCACTCTTGTCCTGTGCAAACACCAAGGGTGCTGTGCTTGACTTGTGCTTGTCAGACTCATAGAAGTAGTAACCACCATTCTGATAAATGATGTCGAAGCCCAGCTTGCTGGCCACGTCGCCCTTATAGGGACGTATGGTGAGCTCTGTCTTTTCTTCCAGCGAGGTAGGTATGTTAATCTTGCACACGCTAGAGAACTCAGATGTCTGTGCGCCAGGCTGCTCGTTTACTTTCGCATCTGTGTATATGGCGTTATCTTTGAGCACTTTCACACTGTTGCCATTAGTTGTCCAAGCCAATGGTACCTGAACATAGAAGAAATCTTTGTCCTCGGCAGGGTTGGCATTCTCTATCTTCGTACCGTCTTCTCCGGTGGTATAGAAGTGGTCGCCCGTATATTGGCGTGTAACATCAGTTACCTGACCTGTAGCCACGTCGAATGTCAGGAACATGTCTTTGCAGGCATTAGCCACCGTAGCTTCCGTTGTGTTGTAAGTATTTCCTCCGTCGGCGGTATAGCCCAGAATGACGTTAACGTCCTTGTAGCCACTAACGGGCTCGAGATCTACATAGCGCCAACCCGTTTCATTGCCTACTGTAACATGCGTGTCATCGTAACGCAGCAGGCGGTGAGGGTGAGTGAGGAATTTTGAATCATAACTGGTTCCGTTCTTCACACGCTCGTAAGCGTATATAAAAGGTATGCGGTCGTCAGCTTTGATATTGTTATCAGAGCTGAAAGGCTTTACATAAACCACAACATGGCCGTCGCCACCCAGCGTCTTTACACTCTGGTCGCCTGAAAGGTAGTTCTGATAGCCACCCTCAGAGGTACTGTAGGTAATGTCGTAGGAGCATGAAGCATGCGTCGTATTGTCGTCTTTCTCGCTGGCGCTCGATCCTGCAATGGCCACGCGCAGCTTATTGCCTTTTGTGTTAGGCGCATATATTGTGATGGCACGGTTGCGCACCAGTCGGGCTGTTGTGCTCACGGCGGGGTCAGTACCGTCGGTGGTGTAGAATACGTCCACGCCGTCGTCTGTTTTGGTAACGGTGTTGGTAACAACAACCTTGGCGGTAGCCTTGTTAATTGATGGCGTTGTGCCGGTGTGGTCATTTGTCACAGAGAGGGTATAGGCAGCAGCAGCTTGGAGACCCGACTTGTTGAAGATATAGTTGCCTGTGGCGATGTCACCCTCCAGACGGTATTTAGAACCGGAGGTGATGGTCTGCACGGCCTGCACCTTTACGGTAACGGTGTTGCCTGTGAGTGTCTGCTCCTTGCCATCGGCATCAATATAACACAGTTTGTTGTCAGTGCTCATATAGAACGTGGTAAGGTCATTGGCAGGTATCACCTCATCATACGTATAGGTCACCACCTGAGTTGTGCCTTCACCTTCACCGGTAGCCGGGTTGATGGTGGGATTGCTGCCATCCAGCGTATAGGCATAGGTGCGCGTCTTGTTGTTGGTGCCTACCACATTCACCTTAGGCGTGAGCGATGTGCCGAAAGGCACAGTGGCTGCTGCTGGTGTGAGCGATATGTTCAGACGCGAGGGTAGCTCGATGGTGTAGCGGTATTTGGCATCGTTCCAGTTGAAGGAGTTCATGCCCGTGCCTGCCTCGATATAGAAGCGCACATTATAGATATTGGTCTCGGGATTGAACTTGATGTTTTTGCCCGATGCTGAGCTGCCGTTATAGGCAACATAGTTGTTGTTGTCGGTGTCAGCAGAACCCGTTGCTCCTGGCACGTTGCTGTCCTCACCAAAGTTCAGTTCCAGAGATGTGGCAGAGCCGGAAGCATTCTTGTCGCGCAAAAAGCGGAACTGCTTGCCCTTGGCCAGCGACACAGTGCCTTTATAGCACTGTTCGTCCTTGTCGTAAACAAGTTCAACAGCCTGCGTAGGGTCCCAGTTGGCATAGGTGTCGGTGAGGTTGCTGTTGAGCGCCGAGCCAATCATGAAGATGCGCAGAGGCGTTTTATCACTGCCGCCCAGGATATAATCGCGGTCGGGATTGAACTCTATGGGATATATACCGTCATAAGGGTTTTTAAGGTTAGGAGCATCTTTCGAGCCGTTTGCGATGGAAACGTTCTGATCGTAAGGCTCATTGTCATCACGTTTGCCAAACCAATAATTGCCCAGGATGAACTTAAACTCTTCGTTCTTCACCATGGGTGTGGTACCGAAGAAGTTTTTGCAATAAGCTGTGGCTTCGTTGTTGGCATCTTTTACACAATACAGGAAGCCTTCTGTTGTCCAGTTGCTTGTAGAACTGGCCTTATAAGCGACCAACCGGTTGGGATCGCTCTGGTAATACCAAGAGGTGGGCTTGCCGTCGGCATCCACTTTGACAACGAGGTCGTACATGCCGCCGTTGTCCTGTATGGTCCATTGGGTATTGCTGCCGAAGTTCTTGGCCTTGGTAGCATTGGGGTCTGTACTTGTCAGTGTGTAATTGCCTGATGGGCAGAAAGTAGAGAATTTTCCATCGGCATCAATATATGCGATGGTAAATGATTTGCCGTTCCATGAAGGTGTGATGTTGGTATTGCTAGCGCCATATTGCGGAACGCTGAACTGCATATATCCTGCATAGAGAGCGAAGTGATATTCAGAGTCGTTCTTGCGAACAAACTTGTAGTGTAGATGGTCTGTTGAACTGGTTGCTCCGAAATTAGAGCCATAGAGGTAGATGCCAGGCTGGTTAACTGTTGTGGAGCCAGTACCCCCCCCGGTTGAAGCGTTTATGCCTGTAATATTTATTGTCCAGCTGTCATCGGTGTATGTACAGTTGATGTTGTAGCTGCTGTAGGCTGTGTTGTGCTTCAAGGTCATGTTGTTTCCCGATGTCTTTGCGCCCGGGAGCGTTGCAGAATGCTGGGAGGTCATATTGGCTGGGCCGCCATTACCCCACCAATATTCGTGGTTGTCGTCTTTGCCGTCATAAAGCTTGAACGACAACTCAGCGCCGCTTTTCCATGTAGAGGCGTCTATGGTGCCCGAAAATGTGTTGGCATCAGTGCTTTGGGTCAGAGTGGCGATTGTCGTCCAGTTGTCGTTGCCACTCAGTGAGCCTTTTACAAGCACCTCCGTCCATGCTGCTGCCCGCTGAGAAAACTGGGGCAACAGAGCCAAACAAGCGATGAGCGCCCAAATAATATGCGCTCGGCTGTTAAAAAACTTCGAAATTCTGCTCATAAATATTGTAATGTTAAATTAGTAACGAAAATGTTTCGTACAAGACTTAGGTCTTTTTTCAACGAATATAGGTTTTTATGCCAACTCGTGGCCTCTCATCTAGTTCGCTTGCAAAGATAACAAAAATTGCATAATAAGAATATAAAATAGACTGTTAATAAAAGGGTCTGTATGTGTGCAAACGATTGCCAAATGCAATATTGTGACTTTTTGAGATTTTTGGCCGTTTCGCTCCACCTTTTTTAAGCAGCAATCGCATAAGAGTGAAGAGCGTATTGTGATTATTCCGCACTTTTATATAAACTTCGTATGTATGCGCATAGACGAAAATTAGGGTGAGATGTGGGTGGAATGTGGGTGAGGTGGTCATCAGCTGTAGTTTTTAACGTTTGTCGTTGAGTATTAAGATGTTACCTAATTGGGTGGAATGGGTGGGATTTGTTTTTACCGATTTCTCTGTATGCGGCCTTACCGTCTAAACGATGTACATCTAAAACAGGTGCTTCAATCGAGCCAAATAGGTTGTTTGGGCTCGCAAAACAGACCATTTGGCAAGGCAAAACCACCCGTTTTATCAGTGTATTGCCAGCACGTCCAAAGAGCATCCCTTGCAGACGGCCACAGAGGGGCGCGCAAGACAGGCAGGCTGCTGCTATCATACGCAAGCTGTTTGTCGGTCCGAAAGAGCAGGCCGGACAATATCCTGATTGCTCGGTCTATGATAATAACTGTACGCAACGACTTCAGAAAAAGCTGATAGATGAGTATTACGATGAATATGAAGACTACGGCTATGCAATTTGGCATTGATTTTATTGAATTCGGCCCATTGAGCTGCCGACATCTCGCCCTTGGCATCTTCCAGCTTCGACTGATACTCCTGTGCCTTCTGCATATAGCCGGCCAGCTCTGCAATGGCTGTGGGGTCGCCCTTGGCTGCCTTCTTCATAAATGAGATGTAATCTTACGGCGATGGTAAGGAATGCTGAACGTGATGATAAAGAATATGAGCTAAGCCACGATACCAATGACATACTGTGTACTCACTAAGGCTATCACGTCCACGGCTATGGATATTACAAGCCAAACTAATGATACCAGAAACCTGACAAAAGGATTTTCTTTCTTCTTAGGTGTAGTTTCTTCCATGTGTTCTTTGATTTTATTGTATTGATTATTCGTTGCAAAAATATGAACAATCATCTGAAAGAAACTGGTCCAAACTGGTTCAAATTGACGTAGAGTGTTATTTGAACTAATTTGAAACAAACTTTGTGTTTTTCATTGATAAGGTAGGTGGATGCCTCTTGGCATGAGTGTTGGCGGCAGGGTGACCTTTCTACGTGATGAGGCTATGCGCGAAAGCGCACGTAAGCTCTGTCGTCAAACGAATGATTGCCCGGCTTCAAGCCCTTAGTAGCCTTGTAGAGGCTTACGCACATGGGGTCGTGCTCAAGCAGGTAGGCCAGTCTGCGCTCGCTGTCAGCCCATGTAGGCTCTAAGAAGGGATAGCCGTCAGAAGCCAGCACCACCTCGCTGCCGGGCCGAACGCCGACAACCTTCACCTTATCAACAGGCGTCTCAAAGCCGTCTATCACCGCGTAATCTTTGTTTTGTCCCTGCATGGCAAGGAGCATCTGCGGCAGAATAGCCTCTCGGGCCGCATCGGGCATCTGCGGCGTTAAGCCCAATTTGTGTGCCAGGGCAGCTCTCTCGGCAGCCAGTTTGGCCTCATAGGGCTTGGGATTGTCGTATAGCTTGCCATCGGCCAGGCACTGACAGTCGCCCACAAGCCACACCTCATGGCGTGCGGCGCTGTAGACCACCATGCTTGCGGTGAGCCTTTCGGCAGGGTGATTGGATAAATAGTCTATGTCAGCCGCAGCCTTGGCATAGGCGTTGCGAATGGCTTGCGAGGCTGCGAGGCAGAACTCTTGCATGTTCTCGTCGCCTCTGAGCCTCTGCACCATGGCAGAAAGCAGTTGCATGGCATAGCGGCCGTTGCTCATCTCCGGGTTGATGCGGTGGCGGGTCTTGCTCGTACTGCCGTCTATAACGGCAACGTAACGGTTAGTTATGACGATGCCGTCCTCGCACGTCTCTGGGCTGTGCTTTCCTTCCAGATACTTTTCTGTTATCTCCATGGTGCTTTTTGTCATTCTGCTGATGGTCGAAGGTGCTGCCAACGGCACGTGCGTCATACTTTACGTGCGGATGACGTGCGCCCCGATAGCCCTTGTCGTATAATTTATCTATCAAATCGGCCCTGCCTATTCTGCGCAGTTCGCGCTCTATGGCGTTTCTTTCTTCCGGCTTATACCAGAAGAAGAACATGCGCTGTGCCAGTTTCTCACGCTGTGTCTTGGCCGAGAATACCGGCTCCAGGGTGTAAGGATCGTAGCCTGTATACCACGTTTCGGTGCTCACCGTCATGGGCGTAGGCGTAAAGTCTTGCACCTGCTCCAACCTGAAGTCAAGCCCCTTGGTGATAACGGCCAGCTCGGCCATATCCTCCTCATGGCATCCGGGATGCGAGCTGATGAAGTAAGGAATGATTTGCTGGCGCAGATGAGCCTCCTCATTGATGCGGTCGAAGAGCCTCTTAAACTCTCTGAACTGTCCGAACGACGGTTTGCGCATCAGCTTCAGCACACGGTCTGAGGTGTGTTCGGGGGCAACTTTCAGTCGGCCGCTCACATGTTTGGTGATGAGCTCTTTGGTGTATTGTCGTGCGGCCTCGTTGGCGTGCTCGTCCTTACTCTTGTAGAGCAGCAGGTCGTAGCGCACGCCTGAGCCTATGAAACTCTTTTTTATGCCTGGCAGAGCATCTACCGCATGATAGATGTCGAGCAGTTTGGTGTGGTCGGTGTCAAGGTTAGGACAGATGGCAGGGTTGATGCACGATGGGCGCTTGCAATGTTCGCATGCCCGCTTGTTGCGTCCGCCCATGCCATACATATTGGCTGAGGGTCCGCCCAGGTCAGACAGATAGCCTTTAAAGTCGGGCATGGCCATGACCTGCTTCACCTCTCGCAGAATGCTCTCCTTGCTCCGGCACGTGATGAACTTGCCCTGATGCGCCGATATGGTGCAGAAGGCGCAGCCACCGAAGCATCCGCGATGTATGTTCACCGAGTGTTTGATCATCTCATAGGCCGGAATGGTCTTGCCCCGATACTTGGGATGGGGCAGACGAGTATAAGGCAAGTCGAACGAAGCGTCCAGTTCAGCCGTTGTCATAGGAGGGTAGGGCGGGTTCACCACTACAAACTTCCCGTCAACGCCTTGCAGTAGACGTTGTGCGTGCATCTTGTTAGATTCCTCTTCTATGTGCCTGAAGTTCTCAGCCTCGGCCTTCTTGCTGGCCAGACATTCCTCGTGAGCGTGCAGCACGATGTCGTCGCTCCTCACACCCCCTGGAATATCGTTCTTCCTTACCAGAAACGCCGTTTGCGGAATGTCGTGTATCTCGCTCAGCGTTCTGCCCTCGTCCATCTCACGGCATAGTTGCAAGATAGGCTTCTCGCCCATGCCATATATAATAAGGTCGGCGCCAGAGTCACACAACACCGACTTGCGCAAGCTGTCCTGCCAGTAATCGTAGTGGGTGAGCCGTCGCATAGAAGCCTCAATGCCTCCCAGCACCACGGGCACGTCGGGGAAGAGCCGTTTCAGTATCTTCGTATATACGATGGTGGGATAGTCAGGTCGCATGTCGTGCCGGCCGTCGGGGCTGTAGGCATCCTCGCTTCTGAGTCTTCTGTTGGCTGTATAGCGGTTCACCATAGAGTCCATGCAGCCCGGCGCGATGCCGAAAAACAGTCTGGGCCTTCCCAACTTCTTGAAGTCACGAAAGTCGCCGTGCCAGTCGGGTTGTGGCACGATAGCCACCTTATAGCCCGCCGCCTCCAGCACACGGCCAATCACCGCAACGCCGAAAGACGGGTGGTCTATGTAGGCATCACCCGAAAAGAGAATTACATCAGGTACGTCCCATCCTCGCAGGTCAAGCTCCTTGCGTGTGGTAGGCAGAAAGTCAGTTAGCCGATAGCGGGGTTGCTGCTGTGCGATAGTCATCAGTCAGTAACCTCTTGCTCGTCCACTTCATCCTCGGCATGGCTCTTCTCCCACTCCTCATACAGCTTTACGAGGTTGGTAAGTCCCAATGCCTTCATGTTCTGATTGTATATCACGTCCAGACATAGGTCCAGCAACGCTTTGTCCTGTCCTGCTTCAGACTCCAGCAGGGCGCGCACGTTGAGCTTCAACTTGTCTAACACGCTCTCGTCTACGATACCGTTAGAGTCTATCAGCGCATTGAGCAGCTTATACTTACGCAGTGTTGCCAGGTGTGCGTCACTCACTTCTATGCTCCTTGTTCCGGAGGCGTTAGCTTGAATTTTATACATTACGTTAGAGTTTAATGATTTCAAATGTCTCTGTTGCTCCTTATGCCACGCAGCCCCTACGCATGGTTCTGTCGTGGTTTGGTGCTAGCAAAATTAAGCATTTTAGGCTTAAAACGCAAGTAATTGGGCAATATTTTTTTCGTCGGAGCCGTTATCGCGGCTTTCAGGCTTGTGCGTTTTGTCGCAAATGTCATTTTTTTTTCAAGCCTTGACCAACCTTTTGAGTGCTGTTCGGCTCTACATTATATGCCCCTGATTATCCCCATAGTCATATAAACACCCATGCCATTGTTTGGCGATTCGATATAAAACATTTACTTTTGCAGCGAGTTTCAGTAAGAATACATCATTAAGTAATATGAGCATATACACCATTATTCTGTCTGTCCTTGTGGCGGCAGAGCAACTTTACATCATGTTTTTGGAAACATTCGCTACGTCATCACGCCACACTTCCAAGGTTTTCGGAATAGACGAGGACGAGTTGAGCGGTCATCACATCTCCACCTTAATGAAGAATCAGGGCGTCTACAACGGCTTGATAGCAGTGCTGCTGCTTTTTGCTACCTTCAGTCACGATGAGTTGTGGACGCGTCTGCTTCTGGGCTATGTCGTCTTAGTGGCCATCTATGGTGCCTTGAGCAGCGATCCTAAAATACTTTTCAAGCAAGGCACACTTGCCATCATAGCCTTGGCGCTTAGCTTTCTGGAGCTGAAGAAGCCTCTCTGAAACATGGTTGGCGTGTTTAGTGCTGAGCCTTCTGTGGTCGTGTTTTGATGATAAAAATAGTGAAATATTCACGAAAATAGCGATTAAATTTGCTTTGTAAGCGATCGCTGCCCGTACTTTATATGTTGATTTCATGTCATTTCCCCACCAATTCCCTATTTCACGAATGATGGATTAACCATAAAAAAGACAGTTCTGGGCATGAACAATCGCTTTTTTTGCACATTCTTACTAAGAAAAACAGCGTGATAGTGTATTATACTTTTTCAAAAATTTATTCGTAATTTTGCGCAAGTTAATACAAATGATTTCAACGATACTGAGAGCATAGTGTGCCAAAAGGTATAACAATTGATAATCATTCGCTTGTACGATGGTTGCGGACGCTCGAA
>ERZ780151.1503-NODE-1503-length-16605-cov-3.763625_pt1 | contig 16605 bp, 20 predicted proteins | sample MGYA00510983_ERZ780151 | MGnify/ENA primary metagenome ERZ780151 (study PRJEB29588, sample SAMEA2144623) | human gut metagenome | biome: human gut; feature: human-associated habitat; material: faeces | place: Denmark | collected 2008/2010 ... | reverse complement strand
CCATCCGGTAGAGATGATCGATCCGGAAGGACTCTCCTCCGCTGTAGACGGCAACAAGATCATTGTTTCCGGTATCAGCAAAGAGAAAGTTGGCCAGTATGCTGCTGAAATCAGAGATAAGAGAAGACCTGAGCCATACAAGGGCAAGGGAATCAAGTATGCTGATGAAGTGATCAGACGTAAAGTTGGTAAGACTGGTAAGAAATAATTAAGGAGAGTGTGAACATGATTAGTAAAGTATCAAGAGCGCAGATGCGCCAGAAAAAGCATAGAAGATTACGTAATCATATCGTAGGTACTGCACAGCGTCCGCGTCTGTGTGTATTCCGCAGCAATAACCATATGTATGCTCAGATTATCGACGATACGATTGGAAATACTTTAGTTTCTGCTTCTACTCTTCAGAAAGATGTTAAAGCAGAGCTTGAGAAAACCAACAATGTAGATGCAGCAGCATATCTTGGAACCGTTCTTGGAAAGAAAGCTGTAGAAGCAGGTATTACTGAAGTTGTATTTGACCGTGGCGGATTCATCTACCAGGGAAAAATCCAGGCATTCGCAGACGCAGCTAGAGAAGCTGGGCTGGTATTCTAAGAAAGGAAGGAAAAGAACACATGAAGCATACAATTATTGATGCAAGCCAGTTCGAACTGGAAGAAAAAGTCGTATCAATTAAGCGTGTTACAAAAGTTGTTAAAGGTGGTCGTAACTTCCGTTTCACAGCTTTAGTAGTTGTCGGCGACGGCAATGGACACGTAGGCGCAGGCCTTGGAAAAGCAGCCGAGATTCCGGAAGCTATCCGCAAAGGTAAAGAAGACGCTATGAAGAAACTGGTAAGCGTAGCAATCAATGAGAACGGAAGTATCACTCATGACTACGTAGGTAAATTCGGAAGCGCAGAGGTTCTGTTAAAGAAAGCTCCTGAAGGTACTGGTGTCATCGCTGGTGGCCCAGCCCGTGCCGTAATCGAGTTAGCTGGTATTAAGAACATCCGTACAAAATCCCTTGGATCCAGAAATAAGCAGAACGTAGTTCTGGCTACCATCGCTGGTCTGTCTGAGCTGAAGACTCCAGAAGAAGTAGCAAGACTTCGCGGCAAATCTACAAACGAGATCTTTGCTTAAGGAGGATGTGAAAAATGGCAGATAAATTAAAAGTAACACTGGTGAAATCCCCGATCGGATGTGTTCCGAAACACAGAAGAACCGTGGAAGCACTGGGTCTGAAAAAAGTTAACAAGACGGTAGAACTGCCGGATAACGCAGCAGTTCGCGGCATGGTTAATCAGGTTTCTTACCTGGTTAAAGTAGAAGAAGCATAAGGAGGTACCGTAATGGACTTATCTAATTTACAGCCGGCTGAAGGTTCCAGACAGAACGATAACTTCCGCAGAGGCCGTGGACATGGTTCAGGAAATGGTAAAACAGCAGGTAAAGGCCACAAAGGACAGAAAGCACGTTCCGGAGCACCGAGACCGGGCTTTGAAGGTGGTCAGATGCCTTTATACAGACGTCTTCCGAAGAGAGGTTTCAAAAACAGAAACTCCAAGGAAATCGTTGGAATCAATGTAGATGCTCTGAATCGTTATGAGGACGGAGCTGTTGTAACCGTAGAAACTATGATTGAGACTGGTCTTGTTTCCAATCCGAGAGATGGCGTAAAAATCCTTGGAAACGGTGAAGTCACCAAAAAACTCACTGTAAAAGCAAATGCTTTCAGCGAGAGCGCAAAGGCAAAAATTGAAGCGGCAGGTGGAACAGTCGAGGTGATCTAATGTTTAAGACCTTTATCAATGCATTTAAGGTCAAAGATGTTCGTCGCAAAATATTTTATGTGCTTATGATGCTTGTTGTCATCCGGTTAGGCTCTCAGATGCCTGTACCGGGTGTCAATACAAGCTTTTTTGCGAATTATTTTGCAAATAATACGAATGAGGCATTCAGTTTCCTGAATGCATTCACGGGCGGCGGTTTCGACCGTTTCTCCATCTTTGCTCTGAGTATTACACCGTACATTACTTCTTCCATCATTATTCAGCTGCTCACCATTGCAATTCCACGACTTGAGGAAATGCAGCGTGACGGCGAAGAGGGAAGAAAGAAAATGACTGCGATTACTCGTTATGTGACAGTAGGTCTTGCATTGTTTGAGTCTGTTGCCATGGCAGTAGGCTTTGGACGCCAGGGACTCCTCACCACTTTTAACGCAGTTAATGTGATTGTTGTAGTGGCAGCTCTGACAGCTGGTTCTGCCTTCCTTATGTGGGTGGGAGAACAGATCAACGACAAGGGCGTTGGAAATGGTATTTCTATGGTCCTGTTAATCAACATCCTTTCCAGAATCCCGCAGGATATGGTAACCCTTTACGAAACCTTCGTAAAAGGCAAAACCATCGCGCGTGGTCTGCTGATGTGGATTATCATCGCTGTTGTGATCATCGCTGTTGTTGTGCTGGTACTGATCCTGAATGGCGCTGAGAGAAGAATTCCGGTACAGTATTCCAAGAAAATGGCCGGAAGAAAAATGGTTGGCGGACAGTCATCCAATATTCCGCTGAAGGTAAATACAGCGGGCGTTATCCCGATCATCTTTGCATCATCCATCATGTCTTTCCCATCGATTATCCTGTCGTTTGTCGGAAAGTCGGATATCAAAGGCATCGGCGGAACGCTGATCAAGATGCTGAATTCCAACAACTGGTTTGACAAAACCAATCCAGTTGCTTCGCTGGGCCTGATTCTCTACATTGTCCTTGTTGTTTTCTTCGCTTATTTCTATACCTCCATCACCTTCAACCCGATGGAAGTTGCAGATAACATGAAAAAACAGGGCGGCTTTATCCCAGGCATCCGCCCGGGTAAATCCACGGTAGATTATCTGAACAATCTGCTCAGCTATATTATTTTTATCGGTGCAGCAGGTCTTACCATTGTTGCAGTGATTCCATTTTTCTTTAATGGATTTTTCAAAGCGAATGTATCCTTTGGAGGTACTTCTCTGATCATTATTGCCAGCGTAATTCTGGAAACCTTAAAACAGATTGAATCCATGATGCTGGTACGCAATTACAAAGGATTCTTAAACGATTAAGGCATAAGAGGGACTGTCTGGATAAGACAGGCCCTTTCTTTTGTTTAAAGCGCTTTTAAAGAGGCTTTAGCAGAGAAAATTTTTGCTATTGTGGTTTACTTTATGGTATAATAAGGTAAATTACACGCAGCGGATTGCTGCAAATTCAAACATGGGAGGAAAAGCGCATGAAAATTATTATGTTGGGGGCACCTGGTGCCGGAAAAGGTACACAGGCAAAACAGATCGCTGCAAAATATGAGATTCCTCATATTTCAACCGGCGATATCTTCCGCGCAAATATCAAAGAGGGAACCGAGCTTGGAAAGAAGGCGAAAGCATTCATGGACAAGGGAGAACTCGTTCCGGACGAGCTGACCTGCGATCTTGTTGTAGACCGTATTTCCAAACCGGACGCAGCAAAGGGCTACGTGCTGGATGGCTTCCCAAGAACGATTCCGCAGGCCGAGGCACTGACCAAAGCCCTGGAAGCACGCGGAGAGAAAATTGACTACGCAATCAATGTAGAAGTACCGGATGAAAATATCGTTCACCGTATGGGCGGACGCCGTGCCTGCATCGGATGCGGAGCAACGTATCATGTAGAATTTAACGCACCAAAGGTAGAAGATGTATGCGATACCTGCGGCGGCGAGCTGGTTCTTCGTGATGACGATAAACCTGAGACCGTACAGAAGAGACTGTCTGTATACCATGCTCAGACACAGCCTCTGATTGACTACTATAAGAAAGCCAATGTTCTGGTGGAAGTTGACGGAACCCAGGATATCAACGTGGTATTTCAGGATATAGTAAAGATTTTAGGAGCGTAAAGGATGTCCATATCAATTAAAACTGCCCGGGAAATTGAAAAAATGCGCCGTGCCGGTGAACTGCTGGAGAAGGTACACGATGAATTAGGCCGCGCCATCCATCCGGGAATGTCAACCTGGGAAATCAACAAGCTCGGAGAAGAGATGATCCGCAGCTTCGGATGCACTCCCAACTTTTTAAACTATAATGGGTATCCGGCTTCGATCTGCGTTTCTGTGAACGAAGAAGTGGTTCACGGAATCCCAAGTAAAAAACGGATTCTGAAAGAGGGCGACATTGTCAGCCTGGATGCGGGACTTATCTATGAAGGATACCATTCCGACGCAGCCCGCACACACGCGGTCGGTGAGATCTCGCCGGAGGCAAGAAAACTGGTGGAAGTAACACGCCAGGCCTTTTTTGAAGGAATCAAATACGCAAAAGCAGGCCATCATCTTCATGAGATTTCGGCGGCGATCGGTGCATACGCAGAGAGCTTCGGCTACGGCGTTGTCCGCGACCTGGTAGGCCACGGCATCGGAACGCACCTGCACGAAGATCCGGCAGTGCCGAACTTCGCACAGCCAAGCCGCGGCGTCCGCCTGCAGCCTGGCATGAGGCACCGGAAATCCCGAATTATGAAGTGGGACGCAAGGGTGTAAAATTAAGACCCGGTATGACACTTGCCATCGAGCCGATGATCAATATAGGAACTTACGAAGTTGACTGGCTGGATGATGACTGGACCGTTGTGACAGAAGACGGCTCTCTTGCCGCACATTATGAGAACACGATTCTGATTACGGAGGGAGAACCGGAAATTCTGACACTTTCGCATACGGAGGAGGATTTATGAAACCGATTGTGAAAGGAATGTTTGCCAGAAGCCTGGCCGGCCACGATAAAGGAAGGCTGTATGTGATTTCGGATGTACAGGAGCCATACGTATTCCTGGTGGACGGAAAAATCCGTACCGCCAACCGGCCGAAAAAGAAGAAGCTGATTCACGTACAGCCGGATTACGAAATGACGGATGCGGTTCGTGATGAAGATATCCGTAAGGCATTAAAAGAAAAAAGTTGCAAAGAGTTGAAGGAGGATTAATCAATGTCTAAGGCAGATGTAATTGAGGTAGAGGGAACTGTCCTCGAGAAATTACCAAACGCAATGTTTAAAGTAGAACTGGAGAACAAACACGTAGTATTAGCTCATATCAGTGGAAAGCTGCGTATGAACTTTATCCGTATTCTCCCGGGAGACAAAGTAACCATCGAGCTGTCCCCATACGATCTGGACAAGGGACGTATTATCTGGAGAGATAAATAAGAAATACGATAAAAAAAGCCATCCGGCATGCCGGATGGCTTTTTCTCTGTATGTGTTTCTCTGTATTCATCCCCAATAACAGTAACCGTTCTACAGAACAAAGATTTCGATCACCGGCCTTCAGATTTCTGACAGCCACAAAGCAAGCACCAGTCTGCAAACCCTGCAGCATCCGCGGCGGCGGGCATCTGAATTTCTTTTCAGTCCCTTTTGAAACCTTCCAGATGTATTATGCAATATTTTAATAGAAAAAGCAATGAAAAAAGTATAAAATTTTATGAAAACTTTTTGTAAAAACCAGGAGAATTTGTGCACTTTTGAAACAAAATTTTTAAACCGTCAGAAGAAAAAAGAAAAAGTGAAAAGACAGGAGAAAAGAGCGGACGGAAAACCGTGAAAATGACAGATGAGGGCTCGAAAGCGACAGAAGAATATATGTTCGTGAATTCTGTGTGAAGTTGAAATATTTGGTTGAATTCTCAAAATAATGTGATACAATGCAATAGAGAAACTTTACGGGGAAATTTTACCGGGAAGGGTCTCCTAGGCGGTGTGGTAAAATCCATGCACCGGCAGAAATCAAGGAAACATTTTATGAAACAGCAGGCTGCAGTCTGAAAAATAATTCGGATCTGCAGCAATGGCATCGCTGCTCCTTACAGATAACAGGAAAGGAAAATGTGCAATGACAAAAATGGGAAAGAAAAAGAAAAAAGGCCTTGTTGCAGCATTGAGCGTAGTTGCAGTGATTGTTTTACTTGCCGCTGCATATGGAATCTTCTGTCTGATCATCGAGGATGACAAAATCTGGGCAGATGCTTCTATTAACGGAGTAAACATTCAGGGAATGAGCAAAAAAGAAGCTGCACAGACAGTGGAACAGAAGTTTGAAGAAGATTATAAAGATACAGCTGTTACCGTTGAGCTGGATGGTCAGCAGTATACGATGAACGTATTTCCAATGCTGGGGATGGATGCTTCCGCAGAAATTGAAAAAGCATATGAAAAAGGCCATGGAAATCTTCTGGTTCGCGGTCTGGAGTGGGTCGAGATGAAACGGGGAAAGGCAGAGAAACTTTCCTATGATGTGCAGCCGACTGTGGCCCATCCAGATGAGGTGGAAGGAATTGTACAGGCATCCGGCATTCAGGATTACAACTCCATGCAGGATACTACATATGAAGTAACAGATACCGGCCTGATCGTGCATAAAGGCATTTCCGGAACCAGACCGGATGTGGATGCTTTAAAACAGCAGATCCAGACGAATGTGACAGCAATGAATTTCCAGGATGTAATTTCCTGCCCGACGGCAGAAAATCAGCTGACGGAGCCGGATTTTGCCGGAATTGCAAACCAGATTTATACCGAGCCGGTCAATGCGACGCTGGATCCGGACAACGGATATTCCGTTGTGGCATCGAAAAACGGAACCTCAATGGATGCGGACAGTGCGAAAGCCGAGTATGAGAGTGCAGAAGAAAATACGGATATCACGATTCCGTTTACCTTTACCGAGCCGGAGATTACAACCGAGAAGATGAACGCAAATCTGTTTAAAGACACGCTTGGAAGTTACAGCTCCAGCGCAGCAGGTGGAACGAGCGGAAGAATTCACAACGTCGGACTTACGGCATCTATCTGCAACGGACAGATCGTTCTGCCGGGAGAAACCTTCTCTTTTAATGGTGTCGTAGGTGATACAACGGCAGAAAAAGGATACCAGGAGGCAGCAGGCTATCAGGATGGCAAAGTCGTCCAGGTACTTGGAGGAGGCGAATGCCAGGTGTCCTCCACACTGTTTTCCGCTATTTTGTATACAGACCTTGATGTGTTGGAAAGAGCCAACCATTCGATGCCGGTACATTATGTGCCGTCAGGAATGGATGCAACCGTATTCTGGGATTCACCGGATTTCAAATTTGAAAATAATCATAAGTATCCGGTGAAAATTGTGATGAATATGGACAGCAGTGATACACTGACCGTAAAAATTCTCGGAACAAAAGAAAACGACTATACCATTGAGCCAAGGGTAGAGCAGATCGATGAGATGAGTAATGTAACGTATCGTGATTATAAAGATGCAAGCGGAAATGTAGTAAAATCAGAATCCGTATGCGCAAGCAAATACAAACCGCTGAACTCAGGATCATGATGCAAAAAAGATGTTACCTGTAAAAAACAGGCGAGATAGAGAAGAGAAATCTGTCCCGCCTGTTTTTTTCTTACCGGTGGGAGAGATGAAAAAATGCACAGAAAAAGAGCAAAAAAAAATGAAAAAATATGTAAAAAATTTCTTGCATTTCCGGGAACAAAATGCTATACTATAAAACGAACTTTTGCGCGTGGACTTTTTTCTAACCCACAAAAAGAAAACGCATTCCAAAAGTTTACAACAGAAAATTCCCCTACACGGGGCGCTAAGGAGCAAAGAAAGGAGGATTCATCATGAAGGTTAGATCTTCTGTAAAACCGATCTGCGAGAAATGCAAAGTTATCAAAAGAAAAGGTAGCATCAGAATCATTTGTGAGAATCCAAAGCACAAACAGCGCCAGGGCTAATCCGTCATTAGGCTTGATCGTAATTGTGCAGATTTTAAGTGCGGCTGCAGCGAGGACGCGCGTGAATGCGTTGTTCTGCTGTTAATATTATAAAGTGAGACACCTGGCAAGTTGCAGCCAGGACACCTCCGGCGGGTGGACGCGCGGAGCGCAGACATCCCTTATAATATTGCTTAATACTCCGATCTGTCAGGTGGCAGAAGGAGAAAGGTCGTGCGAACACGGCTGGATACACGCATACCTGTATCCCAATTAGGAAAATATTAATGTTTTAGAAAAATGGAGGACAAAGTACATGGCTCGTATAGCTGGTGTAGACTTACCAAGAGACAAACGTGTTGAGATTGGTCTGACCTATATCTACGGAATCGGTAGAACAAGTGCAGATCGTATCTTAAAAGAAGCTGGAGTAAATCCGGACACACGCTGCAGAGATTTGACAGACGATGAAGTAAAGAGACTCAGCGCAGTTATCGATGAGAGTCAGGTTGTAGAAGGAGATCTTCGTAGAGAAATCGCTATGAACATCAAACGTCTGCAGGAGATCGGATGCTACAGAGGTATCCGTCATCGTAAAGGCCTTCCGGTTCGTGGTCAGAAAACAAAGACCAACGCAAGAACCCGCAAAGGTCCTAAGAGAACTGTTGCAAATAAGAAGAAATAATTTAACCAGTAGTCCAATATAAGATTAAGAAAGTGTAGGTTAGTTTTAAAATGGCAAAAGTGACAAAGAAAACGACAAAACGTCGTGTCAGAAAAAACGTTGAACACGGACAGGCACATATCCAGTCTTCCTTCAATAATACAATCGTAACACTGACTGATGCAGAAGGAAATGCTCTTTCTTGGGCAAGTGCCGGCGGTCTGGGATTTAGAGGTTCAAGAAAATCTACTCCATACGCAGCTCAGATGGCTGCAGAAACTGCTACCAAAGCAGCGCTGGTTCATGGCTTAAAGACTGTTGACGTTATGGTAAAAGGACCAGGATCAGGTCGTGAAGCTGCAATCCGTGCCCTTCAGGCATGCGGTCTTGAAGTTACAAGCATCCGCGACGTAACACCGGTTCCGCACAACGGATGCCGCCCACCAAAACGTAGAAGAGTCTGATTAGGAGGTTAAGAACATGGCAGTAAATAGAGTACCAGTCCTGAAAAGATGCAGATCCCTCGGAATGGATCCTGTATATCTTGGAATTGATAAGAAGTCCACAAGACAGCTGAAAAGAGCAAACAGAAAAATGTCTGAGTATGGTCTTCAGTTAAGAGAAAAACAGAAAGCAAAATTCATCTACGGCGTTCTGGAGAAACCTTTTGTTAACTATTACAAAAAGGCTGACAGAATGGAAGGACAGACTGGTGAGAACCTGATGATCCTTCTTGAGCTCCGTCTGGACAACGTTCTGTTCCGTATGGGAATGGCTAGAACCAGAAAAGAAGCACGTCAGATCGTTGACCACAAACACGTTCTGGTTAACGGCAAACAGGTAAATATCCCGTCTTACCTTGTAAGCGCTGGTGATACCATCGAAATCAAAGAGGGTAAAAAATCCTCTCAGAGATATAAAGACATCGTAGAGGTTACAGGCGGCCGTCTGACTCCGGAATGGATCGAGGCTGATCTTGAGGCACTCAAAGGTGTTGTAAAAGAGCGTCCTACCCGCGAAATGATCGATGTTCCGGTTGACGAAGTGCAGATCGTCGAGCTGTATTCTAAATAAAGAATCGCCATACGCGGAAGGCTTTATTCCCATGAGTAATGAGCCAACCAATTTAAAAGGAGGGGCTTTCGAGTGTTTGATTTTAACAAACCGAAAATTGAAATTACTGAGATTTCTGATGACAAGAAGTACGGCAGATTTGTGGTTGAACCTCTGGAAAGAGGCTACGGTATCACATTAGGTAATTCTCTTCGCAGAATTATGCTTTCTTCCCTCCCTGGAGCAGCAGTAAGCCAGGTTAAAATCGAGGGCGTTCTTCATGAATTCAGCTCCATCCCTGGAGTAAAAGAAGACGTTACAGAAATCATCATGAACCTGAAGAGCCTTGCAATCCGCAATAACAGCGAAACCAACGAAGCAAAAGTTGCTTATATTGAGTTCGAGGGCGAGGGAGTTGTAAGAGCATCCGATATTCAGGTAGATCAGGATATTGAGATCATGAATCCGGATCAGGTAATCGCAACCCTGAACGGCGGCCCGGACAGCAAGCTGTACATGGAGCTGACGATCACAAAAGGCCGCGGTTATATCAGTGCTGACAAAGGCAAGAGCGATGACATGCCGATCGGCGTTCTCGCTGTGGATGCTATCTATACACCGGTTGAGCGTGTAAACCTCAAAGTGGAGAACACCCGTGTAGGTCAGATTACCGATTACGATAAACTGACACTGGATGTTTACACCAGAGGAACACTGGATCCGGACGAGGCAGTCAGCCTGGCAGCTAAGGTTTTAAGCGAGCATCTGAAACTCTTCATCGATCTGTCTGAGAATGCGAAGACAGCAGAAGTTATGATCGAGAAAGAGGACAATGAGAAAGAGAAAGTTCTGGAGATGAACATCGACGAGCTTGAGCTTTCCGTGCGTTCCTATAACTGCTTGAAACGTGCCGGTATCAATACCGTAGAAGAGCTGTGCAACAAAACTTCCGAAGACATGATGAAGGTTCGTAACCTGGGCCGCAAGTCTCTGGAAGAGGTACTTGCAAAGCTGAAAGAACTGGGACTGTCACTGAGTCCTGGGGACGGAGAATAAATCACAGCGATTTATCTTTCCGTTTGATTTGTAGACGAAAACCCCCTGTCAGTAAGTCCGAGGCAGCATGACTTGTGGGTTCCACAAATGGAGGAAAATTTAAAATGGCAAAATATAGAAAACTTGGCAGAACATCTGACCAGAGAAAAGCATTATTAAGAAACCAGGTAACCAACCTTCTGTATCACGGAAAAATCGTTACCACTGAGACCAAAGCGAAAGAGATCCGCAAGATCGCTGAAAGCATGATCGCACTGGCTGTAAAAGAGAAAGATAACTTTGAGACCGTTACCGTTACTGCTAAAGTAGCTCGCAAAGATGCTGATGGCAAACGTGTGAAAGAAGTAAAAGACGGCAAAAAAGTTACCGTATACGATGAAGTTCAGAAAGAGATCAAAAAAGATCTTCCGTCCAGACTTCACGCTAGACGTCAGATGGCAAGCTTCTTCTATCCTGTAACAGAGGTTCCGACCGAAGCAGCAGGACGCAAGAAAAACACCAAGTCCATCGATATGCCACAGAAAATGTTCGATGAGATCGCTCCGAAATATGCAGACCGTAACGGCGGATATACCCGTATCATCAAGATCGGACCGCGTAAAGGTGATGCAGCTATGGAAGTTGTAATCGAGCTGGTTTAATCTGTAAATAGTTTTGAAATCCGCAGGGGCTGCCTCTTAGTAGGTGGCTCCTGTTTTGTTGTATATCATATTTTATATGACACAATTGCGAAATTGTGGCAATGTACGGGGTTGCATCTGCTTTGCGAATAAGGTACAATACAGAATACAGAACAGCTAAAATGGGATACAAAGGAGAGCATTTGCATGGAGAGCAAGAAAAAAATGTTGTTTATTTTTAATCCGTTTTCCGGAAAAGCACAGATTAAAAGTAAACTGTTTGAAATTATCGATGTTTTTGTAAAAGGCGGATATGAAGTCATTGTCCACCCGACGCAGGCAGTCGGAGATGGTTTCGAAAAGACAAAGGAGCTTGCGCCGCAGGTGGATCTCGTTGTCTGCAGCGGGGGCGACGGAACACTGGATGAAGTTGTCAGCGGTCTGATGGAAGTGGATCAGCGCGTTCCGATCGGTTATATTCCGGCCGGAAGCACCAATGACTTTGCAAACAGTCTTTCTATTTCGAAAGATATGGTACAGGCGGCAAAGGATATCATCGAGGGAAACCTGTATTCCTGTGATGTGGGAGCGTTCAACAACGACAGCTTTGTCTACATCGCTGCATTCGGCCTTTTCACGGATGTTTCCTATGAGACAGACCAGCACATGAAAAACATTCTCGGCCATCTGGCATACCTGCTGGAGGGATCCAAACGGATCTGGAATGTGCCGACGTACTGGATTAAAGTCGAGGCAAACGGGGAAACCTTTGAGGGAGAGTATATCTACGGTATGGTGACGAATGCCAAGTCCGTCGGCGGCTTCAAAAACCTGCCGGGACAGGATGTACGCCTGGATGACGGACTCTTCGAGGTAACCCTGATCAAACGCCCGAAAAACCCGCTGGAACTGAATGAGATCATTGCGTCCCTGCTGATGCAGGAGGATCACACAGACCTCATCGATTCGTTCAAGACCGACCGCATCATCATCGAGTCCAACCAGGAGATTTCCTGGACTCTGGACGGCGAATACGGCGGAGATCACGGCTATGTCTGCATCGAAGCGCGCAAACATGCCATGGAACTGGTTCTGAACAATAAGTAGGCACGGCTTTTTGATAAGTTTTTCACAAAAAAGTGCAAAAAAATGGATTTCGCCACGAAAACCATTTGGCATTTGCAGAAAGATGTTGTATAATAAAACTAGTTATGAAAGTAACAAGTATGCGGCGGTCTGTTCTAAAAGGGCACGCGGCACAATTACAGACACAGGAGGTCATTTGAGCTATGTTAGTATCAGCAAAAGAAATGTTGGACAAAGCAAAAGCCGGCCATTATGCAGTTGGTCAGTTTAACATCAACAACCTGGAGTGGACAAAATCCATCCTTCTTACCGCACAGGAGATGAATTCTCCAGTTATCCTTGGTGTATCCGAGGGTGCAGGAAAATACATGACAGGCTTCAAGACCGTAGCTGCTATGGTAAAAGCTATGATCGAAGAGCTGAACATCACTGTTCCGGTTGCTCTGCATCTGGATCACGGAACCTACGAAGGATGCTACAAATGTATCGAAGCAGGTTTCTCATCCATCATGTTTGACGGATCTCATTATCCGATCGAAGAGAACGTTGCAAAAACAAAAGAACTGGTAGCTGTCTGCAAAGAGAAAGGAATGTCTCTGGAAGCAGAAGTTGGTTCTATCGGTGGAGAAGAAGACGGCGTTATCGGCATGGGCGAGTGCGCTGATCCGAACGAGTGCAAGATGATTGCAGACCTCGGTGTAGATATGCTTGCAGCAGGTATCGGCAATATCCACGGTGTATACCCGGCTAACTGGCAGGGACTGAGCTTTGAGACTCTGGCAGCTGTACAGGAGCTGACAGGAACTATGCCGCTCGTTCTTCACGGTGGTACAGGTATCCCGGATGACATGATCAAGAAAGCCATCGATCTTGGCGTTTCCAAAATCAATGTAAATACAGAGTGCCAGCTTGCATTCGCAGCAGCTACACGTAAATACATCGAAGAGGGCAAAGATCAGCAGGGTAAAGGATTCGATCCTCGTAAACTGCTTGCTCCTGGCGCAGAAGCTATCAAAGCTACTGTAAGAGAAAAAATCGAACTGTTCGGTTCTGCAAACAAAGCCTGAGTTTAAGCACGAAAATGCTGTGCAGGATTCCTGGGGGACTTCCTCCTCAGGGTCCGCACAGTATTTTTTTTCGCGAGCAACGAGTCGAAGTCCGTGCTTGCACGAGACCTTGACGACTGCCGCGAAAGCTTTCATCGAATCCGCTAATTTTTTCGCCTGAATTAGGAAAGTTTTGTAAAATAATACGAAAAAGGGACTGAGTTCAAAAAAGCACTTGCGTTTTTTAAGTTTTTGAGTTATTTTAGTATCAGTTGGAAATCAAATCCATATGCGAATGTAAAACAAGGGCGTTCTACAAAAACTTAGCTTTCCTTAGCTGCTTTTTGAGAACCCCTTTTTCTTGTATCAGGACCTTTTTAGAGTCCGGCGGGAAGGTCGCATCGCAAAATTCACAAATGGAAAGGAAGAAAGAAAATGGGAGAATATGTAAATCCGGCCAAAATCTTTGGCGAAAATGTATTCAATGACACTGTAATGCAGGAACGTCTTCCAAAAAATGTTTACAAGAAGCTGAAAAAGATCATCGAAGAAGGCGGTGAGCTGGATCTTGCTACTGCAGATACGATTGCACATGAGATGAAAGAATGGGCAATTGAAAAAGGAGCAACACACTATACACACTGGTTCCAGCCGCTGACTGGTACAACTGCAGAAAAGCACGATTCTTTTATCACAGCACCGATGCCGAACGGCAAAGTACTGATGAGCTTCTCCGGTAAAGAGCTGATCAAAGGCGAGCCGGATGCATCTTCTTTCCCGTCCGGTGGACTGCGTGCTACCTTTGAGGCAAGAGGATATACAGCATGGGACTGCACCTCACCGGCTTTCGTTCGTCAGGACGCAGCAGGCGCAACCCTCTGCATTCCGACTGCATTCTGCTCCTACACAGGAGAGGCGCTTGACCAGAAAACACCGCTTCTTCGTTCCATGGAAGCTCTGAATGTACAGTCCCTGCGTCTGTTAAAACTGTTCGGAAACACCACTTCCAAGAAAGTAACTCCTTCCGTAGGACCGGAGCAGGAATACTTCCTGGTAGATGCAGAGAAATTCCTGCAGAGAAAAGACCTGATCTACACCGGCCGTACCCTGTTCGGCGCAATGCCTCCAAAAGGACAGGAGATGGACGATCACTATTTCGGAACCATCCGTCAGAGAATTGCTTCCTTTATGAAGGAGGTCAACATTGAGCTGTGGAAGATGGGCGTTACCGCAAAGACACAGCACAATGAGGTTGCACCGGCACAGCATGAGCTGGCTTCCATCTATTCCGAGGCAAACGTAGCAGTCGACAACAACCAGCTCGTAATGCAGACCTTAAAGAGAGTTGCATGCCAGCACGGACTGAAATGCCTGCTGCATGAGAAACCGTTCGCAGGTGTCAACGGTTCCGGAAAACATAACAACTGGTCCATCACCACAGATGACGGCATCAACCTTCTTGAGCCGGGCAAAACACCGCACGAGAACATTCAGTTCCTGCTTGTGTTAAGCTGCGTCCTGAAAGCTGTTGATGTTCACGCAGATCTGCTCCGTGAGTCCGCAGCCGATCCAGGAAACGATCACAGACTGGGAGCCAACGAGGCGCCGCCGGCCATCATTTCCGTATTCCTTGGCGAGCAGCTGGAGGACGTTGTTGAGCAGCTGATCAGCACCGGAAATGCAACCAAGAGTAAAAAAGAGGGCGTTCTGGAGACTGGTGTTAAGACGCTTCCGGATCTCAAGAAAGACGCTACCGACCGTAACAGAACCTCACCGTTCGCCTTCACCGGAAACAAATTCGAGTTCCGTATGGTTGGTTCCCGTGACTCCGTTGCAGCTCCGAACATCGTACTGAACACCATCGTTGCAGAAGCATTCCGCGATGCATGCGATGTACTGGAAGGCGCTGAAAACTTTGAGGACGCTGTCCATGATCTGATCAAGAAGAACTTAAGTGAGCATCAGAGAATCATCTTCAATGGCGACGGATATGCAGATGAGTGGTTAGCTGAGGCAGAGAGAAGAGGACTTCCGAACATCAAATCCATGGTGTACGCAATCCCGGCACTGACCACTGATACCGCAATCAAACTGTTCGGCGATTTCAAAGTATTCACCGAGGCAGAGCTGGTATCCCGTGCAGAAGTTAAATTCGAGAACTATGCAAAGACCATCAACATCGAAGCAAAGACCATGATCGACATGGCAAGCAAACAGATCATCCCGGCAGTCATCAAATATGCGACTTCCCTGGCTGGATCCATCAACACCATCACCGCAGCAGGTGTTACGGCAGTTGGTGTACAGAAGAATCTGCTGAACGAGACAAGTGCACTGCTTGAGGAGACCCAGAAAGCACTCGACGAGCTGATCGCAATCGAGAATGCAGGATGCGAGATGGAAGACGGCGAAGCAAAAGCAAAATACTACTACGAGAAAGTTGCTCCGGCTATGGAGGCACTCCGTGCACCGGTTGACAAACTGGAGATGATCGTGGATAAAGAAGCTTGGCCAATGCCATCTTACGGAGACCTGATTTTCGAGGTATAAAATTGCATTACAGAAAAGTAATTTGAAGTAAATGATTGGAAGTCATTATTCGGATAAAGAGTCTGGATAATGGCTTCTTTTTGCTCTGAAAATCGGGAAAGCTGCATGACTATTTCATGCAAGAAAGCAAAAATTATTGTATAATGAGAAGTGGTTCGTGCAGCTTGAGCGTATTCTGCACGAATGAGAAAAAGAAAGAGTGGAATAAAAATGCAGTCAGAAGCAGAACTTAGAAGTTTATTATCAAGAATAGATCACCGGGGATATCCGGCTTATAAAGATACAAAAGGACAGTACCGATTTCCGGGATATGTTTTATCGATCGATCATGTACAGGGAGATCCGTTTGCGTCACCGTCAAAGGTAAGTGTACTGGTGAGTGGGAAGACAGCAGGATTCCCACAGGAATTATATTGTGGAAAATGTCAGAGAATTGCACTTCAGGACGAATTGCTGCGCCAGTTTGGAAGAAGGGCAGAACGGTTTGCATTCAAGGCAAAAGGTTCGGGTAAGAGTGGTCTGATCTCTGTCAGCAGATGCGGACAGGAAGTTCTGGAGAGAACAGCGTGTCAGATTCAGCCGGAGAACGGAAATATCCTTCTTAGAATGGAAATCGGATTTCCGGCAAATGGACGAACAATCAATGCGAGAGAGTTAGAGAAGATTTTATTTGATTTTGTTCCGGAGTGTGTAAAGGCATCCTTGTTTTACAAGAATCTGGATGCAAAGAGATTGAGAAGAATCGTAGATCTTGCAGAAGACCAGGAGTATATCCGTA
>ERZ780151.1493-NODE-1493-length-16788-cov-4.224467_pt1 | contig 16788 bp, 17 predicted proteins | sample MGYA00510983_ERZ780151 | MGnify/ENA primary metagenome ERZ780151 (study PRJEB29588, sample SAMEA2144623) | human gut metagenome | biome: human gut; feature: human-associated habitat; material: faeces | place: Denmark | collected 2008/2010 ... | reverse complement strand
AGAAGATATCGGTCGTCTATCGTCATACTACGGAAAGAGAGCTGACCGAGGAGGAAATGAAACACAGACGAGGCAGGAAGCCAAAGAAACGTCCTACAGTTAAACAAACTGAGACGGGAATGTTAGTTCTCAGACGCGTCGTGAAGAAAACCGATGATAAGAAAGGGACTATTGCGTTCATTACCAATAATTTCAGTTTGTCAGCAAGTGAAATCTGTGAAATATATAGACGGCGTTGGGGGATAGAATGTTTGTTTAAACGTCTTAAGCAGAACTTTCCCTTGAAGTATTTCCTGGGAGACAGCGTTAATGCCATAGAAATACAGATCTGGTCGGTTATGATAGCCTATCTCTTGACAAGGGTTATCTCCAAAGAGGCAAAAGATAAGATGTCGTTTTCCAATCTCGTATGCGCTATCCGGCTTACAATGTTCTCCTATATTGATATTGTAGCCATGGTCGTAGACCCCTTACGTGCTTGGCGTGATCTCAAGGAGGCCCAGCGAAAGCAGGCTTTGGCTTACAATCCGAAATATATACAATTAAGCCTCTTTGATGACCTATAGGGGTTACTTTTCAGAAATAAGAATCATGTCCCGTATTTACTGGGGTTCCGAGAGCTAAAATCACGGAATCCGGGTTTTACCGGACAGCAATAATTTATTATATGTGTCGGCAGCATCGGCACTGATATAGAAATTGAAGTTTTCACCGCTGGCAACCTTCATCCATTTTTTCTCATCGGAAAGATTGTCGTTGAGTGCCTTGTCGTCGATTTGTCCGAAGGTCATAAAGATCTTTGCCGTACCTTTGCCTGCCACTTCTGCAAAATAGCCATCGCCATCATCAGGATCATAGCCATTGCGTGTTATCCGGCTCATATTATCAATTCCAGCCGCCTTGCGCGCCATAATGAGTTGTTCCAGTACCGGGCGCATGGCAGGGTCCAGCCAGTGTTTGAAGTATATGCACGGTGTTCCAGGCATGCCGAGGATATATGCGTTGGCAGCAAGGATATTCGAGGTTACCATGTTGTCAGCATTCTTCATCGACAGGTCATAACGCGGATAATAAGTATCATGATTGTCGACAAAGGTTACGGCATATCGTGAGAGCGCGCGGTCGGAGATAAGCGGGGTGTTGGTTCTCTTCCCGGAGGCGTCGAGCGTGAAGGCTCCCGTTCGCTGGCTGAAGTCGCTGTTCTTGAAGCCTTGTGTCATCACAGAGAAATGCATTGGGAAGTCGAAGGCGGCATTGTATCGGGTGATTTTCTGCTTCCCGTCCACCGTTGTGGTGTCGGTCCAGTGGTTGAGCCACCATTTCACCTCATTGAAATTGCCGTCGAAGACCTCACCTACCGAGAAGCGTGGCTTTGCCGACTTGTTGTAGTCTACGAGGTGCTTAGGAAGGAATCCCCTTGCCATATCATAACGGAAGCCGGAATAGCCCAGTCCGTCCGTGCCATCAAGGAGGAAGTTCTCATAGGCCTTTATAGTGTTCTGAACGTTGAGACTGCGATGGTCCAGGTCACGTGCCCCATCAAACGACTCACAGGTCTGCCGGTCTACTGACGAGCATGTCTCCTCGCCGTATGCCGACAGCGATAGCTTGGTATCAGTCAATGAGTTCAGATAGTCGAGATAAGCCTTGGTAGCTCCACCATCATCGTCATTGAGCACGTCGGATGATGTAAAGTGGTAGTCTGTTCCCTTGTAAGTCTCGGTCGGGAACGAGAGCAAATCGGTCTGATTGATGGATGAACGGTGGTTGATGACCACATCCTCTATTATTCCGGTACCCTTAGCCTTGTAGGCGGCAATCATCGCCTTCAGTTTGCCCTGGGAACCGAAGCAGGAGTTGTGGTCGAAGTAATAGTAAGGCATATAGCCCATGGTACGGCTGCCCTGGTACGGCATGCCGCCACTCTGCGGAACCCAAATCAGGTCGAAGTACTTGGAATACAGTGCTACGGTATCCGCACTGCCAAGCTTCTCCCATGAGGACTCATCGAAGGAGCCCCAATAGAAGCCTTGTAGCATGACACCACCGTAGTGGGCAGGCCATCCGACATCGCTGACAGCTTCAGCTGTCTCTTCATCTGCATTAGTCTGGTCAGCCGGTTCCACCTGCACTGACGCGACATCATTAATCTCTGCCATTGCCATTTGCACGACACTCAGCAGCAAGAATAAGATGACGATACTTGGTCGTAATCGTTTGTATATCATAGGTAAGATACTAATATATTATTTTTAAAGAGTATGTCAGCTAAAATACTATTATGTTTATAGGTTTCTGGTAGAAAACACATATCAATAGGCTGTTTTTACACAAAGATAAATACTTTTATTGAAACTGCAAACAAATTATTTATTATTTTTATAAAAGGACCATGCAAACGTTTAACTTGTGTTTCCGGCATTGGACCCTCGGTTTATATATATACCTTCTGACTTCGTTATCTTTTTGTTAATATTAATTACCTTGTCTGAATATCACTGTAACTATTCGTCGAATTCATTTTGGCCTGTATTAGTGCTGTGGGGACGAAAATATGTTCTCGTGCGACGAAGCTATGTTATTGCGGGCACGAAGCTATATTATTGTGAGCTCAAAGCTATATTATTGTGGGCTCAAAGCTATGTTTCCAATGTTGTAATGCTATAGAAAAAGATCGTTTGCTACGTAGCGAATGATATTTTTCTACGTAGCGAAAGATCATTTGCCACGCAGCCAACAGGCTTCATGCCTGTGAGATTCAGTGGGACAGAGAATCCCAGCGCATAAAGCTCGATGTTGACGGAATGATGCCAATGAGCTATGTCAACGCCGGGCTCGAACAATTGGTTGTAGTCGTGCAACATGCAAACTCAGCCTCACAGCGCAAGGGACAAATGCTTACTGATAAGAAAATCGCCAATGCAGTGGCTTCGTTGAGAGCGCGACTGGCTCGTACGGTGGGGTACAATGAGGGAAAGAGCCGTGCCAATGCCACCAAGCATGTTGATGCGTGTGCCAAGACAAAGCGCCGGAAGTACTTCATCCTGGTGCTTACCAGGATTTCATGCGTAGAGAGGGTGATTCTAAAGGATGGTCCAAGAGCAGCCGTGAAAAATACAACTCCATGTGGAACCACATCACAAAGATGGAGCGGATGAAAGGAAATGGTTTCTGTCTGTCCTTTGACTTTTTCCGTGAGAGGGGGCTGACAGAGTACTTCCATTTTCTTGGGGAGTCGGAAGGGCTGAAGAACTCTACCGTAAAGAAACAACTGGAATTTCTGCGCCGCTTCCTCCGCTGGGCATTCAAACACAAATATCACACCATCGACGACTTCAAGCATTTCGGACCTGTCATCCGCATCGCACAGAATGAGCCGATCTGTCTTACAGAGAAGGAACTGCACCGGCTCCAGCACTTCCGCGTACCGGTTGAGAAACCATCCCTCTTCCGTGTGAAGGACATCTTCCTGTTTGCCTGCTATACGGGTCTACGCTATTCAGATATTCTGAACTTGAGATACGCTAATGTAACAGACGGCCACATTGCTGTCACGCCACGCAAAACCGATAATTGCATCAGAATACCGCTCAACAACAGCAGATACTAAAGAAATACATGCGCCCTGACTGCAAAGGTGCAGACACCATCTTCCCCTGTCCGACCTTACAAAAGATGAACAGCCATCTGAAGACTCTCTGCCGCCTTGCCGGAATAACATCGGAGATTACTCTTGTGAGCTACCATGGCGAGAACCGGATCCAGGAGACAGTCTGCAAATGCGACAAGATGAGTACCCATGCCGGCCGCAGGACATTCATCTCGCTTGCTATAGCCAACGGGGGCCCGCCGCAGGTCGTGATGAAGATGACTGGCAAACGAACCATCAAGAGCCTGCAGGCCTACATCCATATAGGTGATGAACCACAGGAAAAGGCCATGAATGTGCTGAATAAAATCTTTTCAGATGACAATTCAATTCAGTCAGACTATAACGACTAATTTTGTTACAGAAAGTGTTAAATCACCTCGTATTTGGGTGACAATTGTGAGTTTCCGATTGCCACCTTTTTAGGGTAGGTTCAAAGTACCTTTTCTCCGTGATTATCAAGTGCTTGTAACTTACTGATTAGGTGGTAATTAACACAAAAGAACATTTGTTCTTAAATGTTAAGATGGTTATAACTTTCTGATTGCCAGTTAGTTATAAGTCTCTTTTTCAGCGGAGAGAGAGGTCCTCGAACTTAATCGGTATAACTTTCTGATATTCAGTTGCTTGCAAATCTCTATTTTTCTTCGTGTAGCCAGCGTAATGCTTAACTATGAGTACTTCGTGATTATGCAATGATTACCATCATACTCTGATTTTGGGTTCAAAGATACACTTTTTCTGAACCTTATCCAAATCTTTTAGCATTTCTTAGGGAAATAACGCTTCTGGCTACATCTTTTGGTGCACGGTGCAAGCGTATATTTATATATGACTTGCACCGTGCACCAAAGGGTATGTCAGCCAAACGTTATTGAAACAGTCTAATGAACCTAAGAAGATTATTAAGACATTGTAGAGGATAGTCTATTCAACTTCAAATCCTTTGTCAATCATGTTACCGAAATAAACCGGAGGTAGGACGTAACTTGCCAATGGCGTATCTTGGGTTTTTGCAAACAGCACACCTCTGATAGCACCATAGCAAAGGGAGGCGAACTGTACTAACGGAACAGGAGGGAAAACAATCTTGTCTTCCTTGAGCAAGAACTTTAGTGAATCAGGATGTATCTCAAAGAAGCTCTTTAGTACTATTTTGGCTAACGGCTTATCCAAAGCAGACATGTCGACAGAGATACGACAGCACAACACTGAAGTCCCCTTATCAAACGAAAATTGTGCCTCAGTTTGGAACTGAGCTTCTTTGACATCTTTGTCGTAATTTTCCTCGAACATGGCAAACTGTTCGAGTTCCATTCTACGGAATCTATACTTTATTTGATTTTCCATATTGTTCTATCAAATTATGCTTCATCATCAGTGGCAACAGTAAATACATTCTGGGTCGTCTTATTTCCCCTATATTTCTTGCTTTTCACAGCACTATCTGGGAATCTGACAATAGAATCCAAGATTACGGACTTGACGATAACATAAGGCTTATTCACAGAAATGATATTTTTTCCCATAGCCTTTTGAATCTTGCGGTGCAAAGTAAGGGCAAATCCATGGGATGGGCCTTGAGCAAATGGTAACTTGTCTGCACAAAATTGCGTAAGAGATGATAAGGTAAAGGGCTGAATCCATATTCATTTTGTTTTCAACAGATGAAGATAACGAATGTGACAACTACTTCCTCAAGGTGTTTCCTTATGAATGGAAGCTCGCATACCCTCTGTCATTCGACTGGTGCCAAAGCGGATTAAAACAAGAAAACTCTTCCATTGCATTCCTCATGACAGTAAGCACCAGTCTTCCCTAATGCGCTTTCCTTTGTTATATTCGGTGCGTAAAGTGCAATATCTGTCGCCGTAAGACTGTACATAACTCAAATCAAAATTCTCAGAGGTAATGTAGTAATACAACCTCTTATGCCTTATTCGACAAAACTTCAGAAAAATCATCTCTTATCCGACAAAACTTCAAAAATCTTTTTGTTATCCGACGAAATTGCCTATCTTAACAGAAAAATGGAAGTCCATGACCAAGAAACCGATGATAAACAATATCTCTGAGATGGTGATGGCTACTCAGGACAAAGGCAAGTCAGCAGAAATGAGTGCCATGATGAAGGCTGGATTGCTGAGAAAGATTGCGCCCAAGGTCTACACCACTAACATGGAGGACACACTGGAGGACATCATAAGGCGCAACATCTTTTTCATTCTCGGCCAGCTCTATCCTCAGGCGGTTATTAGCCACAGGTTAGCTTTTGCACTTAAGCCGACGGCTGAAGGGAATATCTATCTGACTTACACGTACACGAAGAATGTTGCTTTGCGGGGCAATACAGAAGGCATAAATACGCTTTTCACAGTTGAATATAAATAGGTTTGTCCTATTGCTTTTTTCCCCGAGTGCCAAGAATAACAGTTAAAAATGATTATAATATAGCTAATAATTAGTTATCAATTTTGATAATCGAAATATTTATCGTAATTTTGCACACAAATAAAATTAACATGCCTGAATAATATATGAACATAACAAGTGAAGACGAGGCTTTGTTGGAACTGTTCGAAAACGGAAAGACTTCTGACAAGAAGTATAAAAGACTTCCTATAGCCGCAATCAAGGGCTATGTTAAGGCTGTCAACAAAATGAGAGCTGCAACAAGAATTGAAGACATTATGCGTGATCATGGCTTGCGCTACGAACGATTGCACGGAGACAGAAAAGATCAAGAATCCGTAAGATGCAATGATGTTTGGCGATTGATTTTCCAAAGCTCTCCTGCCGATGGCAGTATTATCATTACCGAAATAGAATTAATTGAAATATCACATCATTATGACTAAGTTTAGTTTCAATCAAGCAGTCCCATTTGAGGCAACTCATGTGGGCGAGGTGATTAAGGACGAATTGTCTGCTCGTAATATGAAGCAGAGCGAATTGTCCGAACTCACTGGCATACAGAAATCCATTCTGAATGATGTCATAAAAGGCAAACGTTCTCTGACACCTGAAATGGCATTATTGTTGGAAAACGCTCTCGGCATTTCTGCGACATATCTCATGAACATCCAGACGCAATACGAATTGGATTGCGCCAAACAGAGCGAAAGGGTTGTGTTGCAGACTAAAATGCTTGAGATTTGGAATGTACTCAAAGAACAAGTATCAATTCCCTTTTTCAGAAAAGTAGGTATCGTTAGAGGAAATATCATCGAGGATGTAAAACGCATCTTCGAGGTCTTTTCCGTGGATAACTTGGATGATTTCTTTGGTTTGAAGGCAGAAGAAATGGAACTTTCTTATTACCGCAAGTCAGAAAAGGTGAAAACCAATCCCGTTGACATTCTGTCTTGGAAATATTATTGCTATCATCTCTCTAAGAATGATGATTCAACTTTATGCACATTTGACAAGGGGGCAGATACAGAGAAGCTGACAAGAGAGCTGAACAATGTGTTTAAAGAAAACAAGAATACGGTGAACAAAACCCAAGAGGTTCTTAACAAGTATGGCATTCGTTTTCTTGTAGTCAATAAGGTTGGACAAGTCCCTGTTGATGGAATGTCCTTTTGGATAGGAGATACACCAACGATTGTCATCACTGAGAGAATAGCTACCATTGACAATTTTGCTTTCACCACTTTACATGAGGTCGGTCATGTATTCAAGCACCTTACCAAAAATGGTAAGGCAATGATTAATTTCATGGAGGACAAGAAGAACATCGAGGAGTCTGAGGCTGACAAGTTTGCTTTAAATGCGACCCTGCCAAATGCGGACTGGAAAAAGTTCATGGCAAGGACTCGTGATGTTGCATCTTACAAAATAGCACCATATATTCAGACAGAAGCAGACAAACACAATGTCAATCCACAGCTTCTGTTCGGACGCTATAAGCATGATATAGGTATATACAGGATAAAGAATTTCTTTGAAACGAAAATTCTATAACGATTCACAAAGCACCATTGGTTACACATTTCATAGCCAATAGTGCTTTGCATTTTCATCTCCTCATGCCCTCCAATTCATCATCCCTCCGCATTTTCTCATTCAACTTCTCCTGCATTTTGTCCAGAAAATAGGTGCGACTATAGTTCTTGCGTCTTCTGATGTCGGTGTAGAAACGATAGCAGTCCTTGGCTTCGATACGCTTACCGAGGATAGCAAGTCCGCCGATGACAATGCCAGCAACCATGCTGCATGGAATTGCCTGCTTGGCGAATATGATGATCTTGTTTTTCTTGGGGCTCTTCCCAATGTTGAAGAATGGAATGCTCATAAGGCTGATTGTTGGTAACTCTTGTCATGGAGTTTTGTTCACCGCTGTTATGTCCGCCTCGTGGCGGCATAAGATAGTTCCGTGTTATTCTTATCGTAGTAAGATCATGTTTGCTTGTTTCACTTCATATTCTATAATAGGATGGTATGAAGTGTAAACAGAGTCATTACTTTTATCAATGGCGGAACCAGTGCCAGGAACATGATGGGCATGATGTTCTCCTTGCTCGACGGTCATCACTATGCCAATGCCGACGTACTATGGATTACCGACTTCGACATCCCCATGGAGACAGCCCTTGCCCGAAAGATGACTGCCTACCATCACACAGGAACCCGATTCTATGGCCTGCGGATTACGGATGGCGACATTAGCTCGACCAACAATCCTTGGGAACAGTATCTCAATAAATTCTATACGCTGAAGTATAGAAGGGTGAGGAGATACTAATAGATTTAATTTCAAGAATATTATTTGCAACTTGTTGTGTATCAGCAGTTTCTGGTTAAAACGATAGAAAAGTGAACACGAATATTCTGTGGATAAAGAAAAAGATGAAGATTTAACGTATTTAACTTTTTATAACGCGCATAAGTGTGTTGAATAATATCTATTATGAAATTAGATGGTTTTGCGAGGTAATCTTAGATTCTAAAAATATAAGAATGATGCAGCTTTATTTTGACAAGGATAATATGGAGATAATTTACTTTGGAGGTAAAGAATATAAATTTACGATAAAAAGTGTAAAAATATTGCAAAAAATTGGAGTTTATTAATTTTGCTTTATAGAAAATGCCTAAATTTGCAAACCAAACTTTATAAAATTGTACAATTCTTATAAAATACAATTTATATGAGTGTCAGTAAAGATGCCATCAAACAATGCCTAGTTAGTAAGCAACGCGAGGTGGACGAGGCGGTAATAGTGAACCGTCCCGTAGAATTCGAGGAGAACGAAAACTATGTGATAGTTGGTGTGAGACATGCTGGTAAGTCGTACCTGTTGTATCAGCGTGTGCGGCAGTTGCAGGCTGCCGGAAAGGGATGGGACGAGATATTGTTTGTGGACTTTGAGGATGAGCGTCTGGCGGAATTCCAGACGGAGGACTTCAACAGCCTGCTGGAGGCCCATCTGGAACTGTATGGCAAGAAGCCGGTGGTGTTCCTGGACGAGGTACAGAACATACCGCACTGGGACAAGTTTGTGCGCCGACTGGCTGATGCAAAATACCGTGTTTATGTGACGGGCAGCAATGCAAAGATGCTGAGCAAGGAGGTAGCAACTACGTTAGGCGGACGATTCTTTATCTATGATGCATATCCATATTCATTCAAAGAGTATCTGGCAGCGCAGCATGTCGAGTTAAAGGAACATTGGGAGTATGACACTATCCAGAGAAGTGAGGTGAAGCGACATCTAAATGAGTACTTCTATTACGGCGGTCTGCCAGAGATTCTGTCGTTCAAAAATAAGCGGGCTATGCTTTCGAGCTTGTACCAAAAGATCTACCTTGGTGACATCTGCGCTCGAAACAACATTAAGAACGACAGGGTGCTGAACATCCTGATCAAGAAAATGGCAGAGAGTGTGAAGCAACCGCTATCGTATAACAGGCTGAAGAACGTTATAGTAGCAACGGGGTCGCCCATCAGTGTGCCTACTACGATAGACTATGTGGATTACGCCTCTGACAGTTGGCTGATACTGCCCATGGAGAACGAGGTCGGGAAGCTGACGGAGAAGGAAATGCAGAAGAAATATTACTTCGTTGACAATGGGTTACTGAACCTGTTCCTAATGAATTCAGAGACTTCGCTGTTGGAGAATATGGTGGCGGTGGAACTGTGCAGACGGTTTGGCAAAAAGAATGTGTTTTTCCTGATCGCGGAGAAGGAGATAGACTTCATAGTACCTGACGAGAAGCTGGCCATACAGGTATCCTACAGCATTAAGGATGAGACCACTTACAACAGGGAGGTGCCACCACTGGCGAAGTATTCCAAATTGCACGAGGATTGGAAGTGCCTGCTGATTACTTACGATGAGGAAGGCACGGAAGAGGGAATACCCGTGGTGCCAGTTTGGAAGTGGCTGATGGAGGTGTAAGAATTGAGAAGTATAGAGAAATACTGGAATTGGTGAAGAAGAATAAGCATACAAACTAATATAAGTGAAAGGATTTATGAGAATTATCATTCTTCCAGCACTCAATGGAGATTGTATTCTGGTGGAAATCCAGCCATTTCATTATATCCTCATTGATGGAGGATACGTAGACACATACGAGAACTATCTTTTACCTACTTTAAAAGAAATTGCTGCGCGAGGAGGTGAACTTGATATAGTTGTTGCGACCCATATAGACGGTGACCATATCTCAGGCATCATCAGGATGGTGGAAGAGATGCCTATTCGGATAAGAGAAATATGGTATAACGGTTACAGACATATTCAGTCAGTTGCTGTCACTGCGGCAGAAAAAGAAACGTTTGTTCATAGAAATATATGCAAAGAGTATCGAGCGGAGAAAGCAAAACCCATAAGTGCAAAACAGGGGTGTACCTTGTCTGTACTTATAGCAAGAAACGGGATTCCATGGAATACACCGGCAAAAGGTTATGCCATTATGGCACCAATGACCTTCCTGTTAGGAGATGCTATCATTCACGTTCTTTCTCCTAATAATGAGAATATAGAAGCCCTTGAAAGTTTTTGGAAGAAAAGGTTGATTAAGGATGGATTGCTTAAGAAGGCTCACAGTGAAGAGTTCTGGGATGATGCTTATGAGTTTAGTCTTAGTAAAGATATGCCTGGATTTCATTTTCATGAGAAAAAGGTATCTAAGAGTTATGATTTGCTTAAGTTGTGTGAGGAGGCTTATGAACCAGATTGCTCAGCAAGTAACGGCAGTTCCATTTCATTCGTGCTTGAGACAGAAGGAAAGAGATTACTGTTTTTAGGTGATTCACATGCGGAAACAGTGGTAGCTTCTCTGAGGGCTCTTTACTATGAAGAGAAAGCACCCTATAAATTTGATGCGGTGAAACTGTCCCATCATGGTAGCTATAACAACAATTCGCCAGAGTTATTTAGCTTGATAGATTCAGGTAAATGGTTGATATCTACGAATGGTGATAAGTATAGCCATCCCGACATGCCTACTTTGGCACATATCATAACATCTGGGGTGGATAATCAATTATATTTCAACTACCCATTACCTGTATGTCAAGAGCTATTGAAGCCTGTTTATCACGAGGAATATGATTTCGAAGTGATTATGCCTGAAGACGATAAAGGTATCACAATAACAATATAATGTCATGATAGAAAACTTAGTCGTACAAATTATCTGTGGAAACGAGGCTGGAACAGCATTTTATGTGGCTCCCAATCTCATGTTGACTGCCTTTCACACAGTGTCTTCCTTTGAAGAGGTCGGTGTGCATATTATAAAAGATGAGAGTGACGGCGATATGACCTTTACCATAGTCCAAAACTATGAAGATTTGGATATCTCGGTCTTGAAAGTAGAAGGTCGAACAACGTCAGAGAGTTTACCGCTTTATCTACATACCCTCAGGGTAAAGGAAGTGGTTAACTCATTTGGTTACCCCGATGCTGCGAAGCATGAGGGTATGAGAATTGATGGCAGTGTGAGTCAAAAGAACCAACAGGGCACTGGCGACATCAGTATTCAAGTAAACAATGTGGATGATACTTTCGACTACGACGGCATGTCAGGAGCACCAGTGTTGCAAGAGGGAAAAGTGGTGGGTGTTGTGATTGAACAATCTGGCAACAACCTAACCTTTATTAGTGTCAGAAAGCTGATTAATGCCTTACATGAAAGTGGTATCTCCGTGGAAGAGGAAACATTACTGACCGATATACCAGAATCAATTGCCCACGACGTAGCATTGTCTAGACCCAACTACACTGTTATGGGAATTTTGGACGAGAGGATTGAAGAGAAGAACAGTAACTGGTTGCTTTTATTCGGTTCGCCGGGATGTGGTAAAACGACACTTGCTGCAGGTTATGAACCAGATAACGATAATGTAGAAGTCATTGGCCGGTATTTCTTTAAAGTACCTAATGATCCGCTGAGTCGAGCCGTCAGATGTTCAGAGAGTCACTTCGCAGAGTTTCTTGAAACGGTATATATCAACAAGACGGGGGAAGAGATAGAAAAACTATCATTTGAAGAAAGAAGAAAAAGAATACCCAGATGGATTAATATTATTGGGAATGAGCTTTCCCTAGATGCCAAACAGGGTATCCTCTTTATAGACGGTCTGGATGAGCTCGCAGATGACAATCGGAACCGAGTTGGTGAATTCTTAGCATTGCTGCCAGAAACTATGCCGCAGAATATTAGCGTCGTACTTTCGTGCATCAGCAAGGAAATACTACCTGCAACAGTTGTAGAGAAGATAGCGCCAGACAACTACATAGAAGTTACCCCTTTGGACATAGCTGCCTGTGAAATGTATATCCAAGCAAACAGTGGCGAGTGGAACAAACCCTACTCATTTGTTCAGGCTGTGGCGAATAAGACTGAAGGGCATCCTTTGTATATGAATTATTTGTGCCGCTATATAGCTAACACATTTGACGACGAGACACGTGAGAGCCAATTGAACGAATGGTTGGATAGCTTGCCAACCATCAACGGTAACATCCGTTCCTATTATGAAGCAATTTGGAAAAGGGCAGAGCCTAACGCTATCGTGACGGAGGTGATGGCGATATTATCACAGACTCGTGGGCTGGTTGACGAAACCCAGTTGTTAGGAATGACGAAGCAATTGACCCCCTATGAATTCAAGTCGGTCACTAAGGAGTTCCGCCACCTGATGAAAGAGAAAGACGAGGATGTGTATGAGATCTACCATAGTTCGTTCAGACTCTTCGTGACAGATAAGTTGATGTCAGTCATCATTTACACCAACGACCAAATCGCAGCATATTGTGAAGCACATCCTGAGTCCAGATATGCAATTGATAACCATTTGCATCATGTGGTTAACGGCAGTGATGTGAAAAAAGGGCTCGCAATGTGCAACCAAGTATGGGCAGACCGATGCGCAAGGCATGACGTGTCACCAGATCTTGTGATGCACGATATTAAAGAGTGTCTGTCATTTGCTGTTGACCAAGGTCTTGCCGTGGAAGTTATCAGACTGATGCTGCTTGCTCAGCGAATAGAAAACCGCTATGACTCTATCATGGTGGACAATGTGGATGAAATTGCAGAATTGGCTTTCCTCTTGGGTAAGCCAGATGTCGCCATGAAATATATTGTAAGGGACCATACACTCTTAGTAAGTTTACAGGCGGCTATCCATTATCTTCGAGTAATGTTAGAGAAAGATTATCGAGATCAAGCATTTACGCTATCAGACGCCATTGAGGCCTGTATCAGAAAGGATCTCAGCGATACTTCGAAAAAAGGAACAGACCCATTTGTTTTTGCTGCAAAGGGTTTTTTGATAGTAGAAGGTATCTTGGCGGGCGTAGAAGAACCGTCAGATTTAGTTCGCTATTTTAAGACACTTCAAAAACTGGTGGACAAAAAAGATGAAGACTCTGTTAAAGCTATCTATACAGTACAGGATGTTATTATTGCCTATCAGTTGTCTAATCAGTTGCGTTCGGGAAAGATAATTCCTATTGAAGAATATCTGAAATCTTTCGAGGTGGGTTGGGACGAAAGAATCTTGATGCTTTTCGTTAAAGCTTTGGCCTTATACGATGAAAGGGAACTTGGATTAAACAGGATAGGACGCAATGATGCATACCAAGATTGTTTGAAACAGATTGAAAGAGTATTGGCAAGCCATACGTTTGCATTTTCTGAGAATGATTTGCATTTTCTACTAATGGTTTTGGTAGACCAATCCAGCCAAGTGGACGTTGTTAAGAAACTGTTGAACCATTACAATCCACAACCAGGAAAGTTGGTTTTTCGAGATGGCAATGGTGTAGATCTTGATTCAAAAGCGTTGGCCATATTCTATAAAGAGAGTTTATATAAGGCTTATTTAGATGATAGTCTCGTTTGCCCTGACGTGAACAGAGATTATTATGGCGATACAATTTGGGAAGGATATATTGAGCACTTAATAGCGAGAATTGCCTATCTTGATGGAATACTATGCAAAAAACGTGCTGCAGGTGAAGACTATAGCATGTTATACGGTCTGTTACGTGAGGTACTGCAACGCATTGATTTTCCATTTGAGATTAGGATTCATTGGCTACGGAGTTATCTCTTGCCCGAAGACTTATTCCCGTTTATTTATGATAAACTGGCAGCTTTGTACTGTAAGTTCTTTGATGACAAGTTAAACGATTTTGTAGATCATATAAAAAGCAGGATGCCTAATCAGTTATGTCTTTATAGAGAAGGCTACTGTGCTTCACTTATCAGATTGACAGGCATATTCAATGGTTATGCAAGGACAAAAGATATAGCTCTTTTCCTGGCAGAAGAGGCTTTTAGATATATTAAATATGCCGTACAGAACAGGGGTGAGCGTTGTACAAATCTGCTCAAGCTCTGTCAGGAATACGCACGTATGGGCGAACAGGAGAAAGTTGCTGCTGCTTATCAGGAAATGTTGAATAGTTCTATGGGACCAGATTGGTACAAGGAAGCCCAGATAGGGCTAATCAATGAATATAGAAAAAATAGTTTTCAACTCACTGGTGACCAGATAGGTCATTTGGCAGCGATATTTGAAGAAGCCTCAGGCGAGATGACCTTCCAACGTTATGTTCAACAGGAAAAGAACGAGTTCGTTGCAACCATAGCAAATGCATCCTCATTGGCAGACGCTATTGCCTATTATAAGTTTGAGACATTGCCAAAGTCAGAAAGAATTATATCGAATGCAGAAGACTGGAATGTGGACATGCCCAAGAAGGGAGATGGCTACGATCTTGGATGTAACCATCTGATAGAGGCCAGCGCCATGTGCCAGTTGTTGCTGGAGTGTAAGGATGTGTCACCATACATTAGATATGCGTTAAGCGAATTATTTTGGAATAACTGGGATAAGATGCATAATGACCATCAATATGCCAAACTTCATTCAGAGATTGTAGCAGCGCTTGGTGATGAAAGGACAAAGTCGGATTTGATTCAGCGAATGGCTTTGTATTTTGTACATGACTATTCTTATGATAAGAAAGGTACGTATCTAATAGATTTGGAAGAAACAGACGTCTCAGCCACCATCCTAAACGATTTAGAACAAGCGTTGAAGGAGGTGGGCTATATTTGGAAAAGAAGAACTAAGAAGAGAGACCGATACGAAAGAGAAGATGACTTAACTGGTATGACTTCATGCAAGCGGATTCTTGAAAAGAAAAGAAAGGATATAGTATCACCTATAGGAAGTTACTGGTATTCGCTAAGCGAATTTATTACTCCGCTTATTAGCATGCCTGATTTTGAAAAGAATCAGTTGTTTGATGTTATAGCGGGACATTATGATATTAACGTGCAGCCATCACTGCATCAAATAGATAAATTCACTTGGTTTATAGGGCCGCACGAAGAACAGAATAAAGATGAGCAGATGATACATTTTCTTATCTGGTTCTTGATTCATCCAGATAAGAATATATCGAGACGAGCAGAAGAAAGTATAATATGGTTGTGCGGATATGATGAGAGGGTAGTTAAATGCTTGACTGCGGAAATACTCCAAACTGATGAGACTGGGTTGGATGTAGCTGCATCTGCGATTTTACATGAAATTTCCAAGGAATATTCGAAAATCGTATGTAGTTATCTGCTGAATGGCGAAATTCAAGAAAACTTATGTCACATACCGAATTTCTCTATTTCTAGAAATCTTTATTTAATAGGTTCTCTTCTATCCGAGCAATGTGGCGAGAGTTGTCTACTTGAAAGAATGAAGACTGTTATACCGGCATCAATGCCAGATCGAGATGATGTGATGATTGACATTGAAGACATGCTTCTTATCAGCCATAAGATAGACAAACTCAATAACCTTCATGTGACCGGAGGAAAGGATTTCGCCAAGCCGTATATAGAGGCAGTCAGGGCGTTACAAAAAGAAGGAACACTTGATTGTCTGAATCAGTCTGATAAGTATGTTAGGAGGAGTTTTTACCTAAGCGGTGTACCAAAAGGAAGATACGTAAGGGCAATGGAGGCTGTCTTGAACAAAGTACTCTATGGAAAAGTTGACATAAAGAGAGCAGACAGGGTTTATTATGTGATTAATGACTAGTGCAATGGCAAAGGATCTAAGATCATCATATCCGGGAAGGCGAGAATTTGAACGAGGCGCAAACTTGCTGAAAGAGTGCATAGGAGGACAACGTATAAATTTTGCAGCCCAAATGGAGCATATGTTTGATTCTTTAACAAGAGTAAAGATGCTACCTAATGGACGATTAAATCTGGATACCGTGGATGAATTAGTACGTTCCACTCTCCACATATTGGTTATGAATCCTTTTAAAGAATTTGATGAAACAAAGAAGTAAATATGGGATGCCGCCACCTGATTCAAGAGCGGCTTTTGAGCATAATGTGTTTTTACTTGTTGACGAGTTAGAACAACATGCTGGAGATGAGGCCTTCTTGGCAAACCGTGCATGGGCTTTGGGTGACTCGTTGGAACATGCACGTTATCTTCCCAACCGAAGAATAGAAATAGCCAATATAGACGAAAGAATGCGCAGTTTAGCTAACATGAGGGATTGGATGAAATATTTACCTCCGATACAATTTGAAAATATTGCTGTCCGCTAAAACTTTTTTGATAGTACAAAATTAGGGCTGACACTTCT
>ERZ780151.1482-NODE-1482-length-16976-cov-1.971337_pt1 | contig 16976 bp, 17 predicted proteins | sample MGYA00510983_ERZ780151 | MGnify/ENA primary metagenome ERZ780151 (study PRJEB29588, sample SAMEA2144623) | human gut metagenome | biome: human gut; feature: human-associated habitat; material: faeces | place: Denmark | collected 2008/2010 ... | reverse complement strand
TCTCTTTCTAGAAAGGAGGACTTTTTTCATGCTTGAATTTAAAGTAATTGAAAATTTAAAACCTAATAAAGGATTAATCGACATCTTAAAAGATTTTAAATATAAGGTTATATTAGGACAAACAAAAACTATCTTGCACACCAACCTACAAGTAGTAATACCTACTGAGTACCAGGTTACATATCCTACTACTCTTACAATACTTGAATACAAAGTTAATGAAATATCAAATAAGACTTTTTATATTAAAGAGCATAATCAAAAGTACAATATTAAAGAAATTACACAATTTTTGAAAAAGTTTTAATTTTAGACTATACATTTTGCCTATTTGTGAGGAAACATATGAGAAGTATTTTAATATTTCTCGAATTTTAATGAAAGGAGGAAAACTATGAGATGTGGTGTTTATGTAAGAGTATCTACTGATGACCAAAGAGATAATGGTTATTCTATTGACTCACAACTTAGAATGATTAAAGAATATTGTGAAAAGAATGAATATGATATTGTTGATGTTTATAATGATGCTGGACATTCTGGAAAAGATTTGATGAGACCCGAAATGCAAAGATTATTAAAAGATATTAAATCTAAAAAGATTGATAAATTAGTTGCAATTAAAGTTGATAGACTTACTCGTAATAATTATGATGGCTTTTGGCTACTTAATTATTGTGAAGAACATGATGTAAAAATAGAACTAATGCTCGAACCTTATGATGTATCTACTGCTAATGGTGAAATGATTTTTGGAATGAATTTAGTATTTGGTCAAAGAGAAAGAAAAGAAATTGGAGCAAGAACTAAACGTGCTATGGAAGAAATGGCATTAGAACGTATTCATCCTAGCAAAGCACCTTATGGCTATATTAGAAATAAGGAAACAGGTCATTTAGAAGTAGAACCTATTGAGGCTGAAGTTGTAAAAGAAATATTTGAATTATGCAAACAAGGTAATTCTACAAGAGGTATTGCTACTATTATGAAAGACAATAATGCGTATCTAAAACAAGGAAAATGGAAATCTGATAGAGTTTATAAAATACTTACTAATTCTATTTATATTGGTATCTTTGAATATGGAAAGTACAAAAGAAAATCACAAGATATTTTAAGAGTTGAAAATTATTGTGAACCAATTATTGATGAAGTAACATGGAATGCTACTAGAAATGTTTTAGTAAAAAACAAACATTCTAACTATGGAGAATATATTCATTTGTTTTCTGGTTTAGTAAAATGTCCTATTTGTGGTGAGATAATGTCATCATCAGAATCTTTTAAATATCCTAGCGGAAAGCAAAAAGTTTATTACCATTTAAGATGTAAAAATCATAATTGTAGTGGATTTGGACTTCATTATAATACTGAAAAAATAGAAACAAAATTAAAACAAGTATTAGAAGAATTAACACTATTTATGCTTTCTATGGATAATGAAATTATAACTTGTAATTCTACCAAAAGTGATGATGTAAAAGATATAGAAAAAGCAATCGAAAAATTAAAATTACAGGAAAAAAGATTAGTAGATTTATATTTAAGTTCTAATTTAGATGTCGAAACAATCAATCATAAAAATGATGTTATCAAAAAGGAAATCGATAAACTAAATCAAAAGAAAGTAAGACTTGATCCAGATAATAATTCTAAAGAATATACTGTAGAACTTGTTAAAAAATTAGATTGTACTGAGAAAAATAACACTTTATTTTTTACTAATATAAAAAATATTGGATTTGCTTTTCTTTATGATTTGTTATCAAGAGAGTCTAAAAGAGATATGATTCATAGGCTTATATCTATGATAGAAATTAAGCGAGATAAAAACTACAATATTGAAATTAAAGATATAAAATTCACAGATGAATTTATAACTAAAAGCTGTAAAGAATATTTAAAATATCTTAATACAATTATAAATGATAATAATATTGGAATTAAATTTCATAAAGAAATTAACGAAATTGAGTTAAAAAATATGGAATCGAATTATGATATTTTATCAATTAAGAAAATGAAAAACAAAGAATATTCTAATAAATTTTTAGAAGAATTTATTTCAAAATCACAAGAGCATTTATATATAGACGGCATTGTTAGTTGTCCATATACTGAAGGAAATGTTATTAAAGATATTTTAATATTAGTGCCAAGATTAGTGCCGAAAAATGAATTAATTAACACTATTTAAAGAAGAAAGGAATGATAAAAATGAAAGTTACTTATACAAGAAAAGGAGATTATTTATTACCAGATTTATATTTAGAAAAAGGCGAAAATTATGGAAGGCTTGGAAGATATGGAATATTAAGATTACACTTTATTGCCCAAAACAAGCAAGCACTTTATGAAACATTATTGATGACAAATAAATTAACTCATCATCTTCTTTTAGTCAGTGATTCTTGTGAGAATTATTATGAAGAACTAATGGGAAATTATATTAAAAATGATGAAAGACTATCTGAAAAAAACAAAGAATTAAATCCATTAGAATGGACAAAATTAATGAACAATTACAAAAATACAGCAGAAGAAATTGTCTTAAATGAATATGTTTTTATATAAATAATCTTTAAAAAAGAGGAAAAAATTATCAAAATAATTTAATCCTCTTTTTATGTTTTTCTTAATTTGGGAGTAATATTCTTGTCTAGCAAGCACTGAATTTATACTCCCGCATAAATTCTACTATGGGAATTCCCATACCCTTTATCCTAATTATTTATTAATTTGTAATATTCTCCTTGCTTATCTATTAAATCTTTATGATTTCCTTCTTCAATTATTTTTCCATCTTTCATAAGAAGAATTTTATCACAATTTTTTATCGTAGATAACCTATGAGCAATTATAAAACAAATTCGTCCTTTAATTATTTTGTTTATTGCATTTTTAATAAGTTGTTCATTTTCATAACTTAATGATGATGTTACTTCATCTAAAATTACTACACTTGGATTTTCAACAAGTATTCTAGCAAAATTTATCATTTGCTTTTCACCTTGTGATAATAAATCTTTATTTTTATTTAGATTTGTTTCATATCCATTTTCAAGGCTCATAATCTTATCGTGTAATTTTAATATTTTACATATATTTTTAATATCTTCATCTTTTATATCCTTATTGGCATAATTTACATTTTCATATACATTACCATCAAATATTACAACATCCTGTAAAACATACCCAATTTGATTTCTTAAATCTTGTATTTTATATTTTTTATAATCAACTCCATTTATAATAATTTTTCCATCTTCTAAATCATAAAATCTACATAGCAAATTTACTAAAGTTGTTTTACCAGAACCTGTTCTACCTATTATTGCTACCTTATCATTCTTTCCTGTTTTTAAATTAATATTTTTTAGTACTTTTTTATCTTCATTATATGAGAAATTTAAATTTTGAATTTCTATATTTGTAATTTTTTTCAAATCCAATTTACCAGTATCTTCTTCCTGTGAAAAGTTATCATTAAAGTTCAATATTTTAACAAATGATACATAAGATTTATTTATTTTATCAGCATAGCTTATTGCAATATCAAAAAACCTTTTTATATCAGAAGTAGCATTAACAAATATCATTAAACTTCCATATGTAAAAATACCAGTTATAATATCTAATCCTCCAATATATACAACAGCAAAAATAGTTATTAAAGAGAAAAAGTTATATACAAATATATATTTTCTAATTAGTTTATCCAAAGTATAAGATTCTTCGTTATATTTTTTTATTAATTTATTTATTTTCTCTAATCTATTTTTTTCTATTTTTAGTGCTTTAACATTTTCAAAACCATTAATTTGTTCAGTTATCCATTTAGTAATTAATATATTTAAATTTCTTATTTCTTTTAACAAATATATAGTTTTTTTATTAGAAAGAATTAAAGAAATATATCCAACAAAGTATATTAAAATTAAAATTAGTGCTAATTTTACATTTACAAATAATAATATTACAATATAAGTTAAGGCTCTAACAGTAAATCCTATTAATTGATTTCCATTTTGTGTAAAAAATGTTGCTAAATTATCCGAATCATTCATAACTAACTCAAATAATTCACTAGAATTATTTTTATCAAAAAAATTAACTTTTGATTTTATTAATTTATTAAAAATATCTTTTCTAGCATAATTAGAAAAATCACGTTGCAGATGATGTCTAAGCCTACACTGAATTATCCCTTCTATTATTTGAGAAATAACTTTTACAAACATAACTATTGCTAAAAATAGAACTAATTTTATATTTTCTTTAGCAATTGCTTCATCAAATAATGAGTATGTAATAAATTGATCTATTACTATCCATATAGTTGAAGCCATAACATATTCTATAATTGTAATTATAATTCTTTTTTCAAAACAACCGTAATGAAACATTTCTTTAAATTTGTTCATTTGCTCCTCCTATCATATTATTACATATCTCTATTAAGTTATAATAGTTCTTATTTGCTTTAATTAAGTTCATTTGTTCACTTACTATTATTTTTTTGTTATCTATGAAGAATACTGTTGCATTACTTGGAATATTTGATAAATCTTGTGTAATGTAAATAGTAATTACATCTTTATCATATTTTCTTAAATTATTCTTTATTTTTTGTTTTGTTATATTGTCAACCTTACTCAAAACATCATCAAATATTATAATATTTTTCTTTTGAATTAAAGTTCTAGCAATTGATATTCTTTGTTTTTGACCACCACTTAAATCAATTCCTCTTTCTCCTAGTATTTCGTTATATTTATTAGGAAGATTTTCGATTTCTTTATCAATTTCACAGATTTTAGCAACTTCGATTATTTCATTCAAATTATTGTGTTTTTCAAAAACATCAATATTATTTTTTATTGAATCTGAGAATATAAATGGTTCCTGAAATACTACTCCTACATAATCTCTGATAACATCATTACTTAATTTTTTTATATTAACTCCACCAAGTAAAATATCTCCTTCATATGGAATGAAACCAAGTAGTGTTTTTATTAATATACTTTTTCCACTGCCATTATTACCGACTAGATAAATAGTTTGTCCTTTTTCAATTTTAAAAGAAACTTGACTTAATATTGTAATAGAATTTATCTTTATAGAAACATTAATAAATTCAATACTGATATCATTTATCTTACGTTCATCTTTTCTTTTTTCTTCTTCTTTTATCCTTAAAAAATTATTTATTCTATTTGTAGGTACTAAAAATCCATTAACATCATTTATCATATATATAAGTTGAACTACATATTCTAATAAATTACTTGAATATGTCATTAATACCATTAAAGAACCAATATTCATTTTACCATTTATAATTAATAATCCACCAATTAAAAATATAAATGGATCCTTAAATCTTCTCATTCCTGTTCCAATTAATTCATAATATATTAAATAATCTATTAGTTTAGTATCATTTTTTCTATATTCATCACTTATATTGTTAAAATCATCTATTTCTTTTTTTTCTCTATTAAAAATTTTTATCATTTTTTGATTATAAACTGCATTCATTGTTCTAGAAATTAAATCTTCGTGTAAATCAATATTCTTTTTTACTATTGGCTTTGTTACTTTTAAATAAACAATTGACATTATTGTAATTATTAATATTATTCCCCCAATGACTATACTTACTATGAAATTAAGATTAAGTATCTCATACATTGAAAAAATTAATATAAATATCGAGTCAACAACTAAATTAAATTTACTTGTTATAAAATCAACAAATGTATTAGAGTCAGAACTTACTCTTTGTAAAATCTGTGATTTACCATATTTTATATATTCACCATATTCTAAATAGGTAGTATGATTTAGCAATTCAATTTTCAAATTTTTATTCATACGTAATCTAAGTTTTGTATTAAACATACTTTTTATATAATTTGAGATACAAATTATAATTATAAATATAAGCATATACATAGCAAGAACAATTAATTTTGACTTAATATCATCACTATAAAAACTTTTTGTTATATATCCTGGTAAAACCATTTTTTTCATTATGACACCATCTATTACAAATGAAATAAATTTTGTTAAATATATTGTTAAAAAAGAGGATATTATGCTACAAATTAGAATTACAAACATATATAATTTTGTTGCTTTTAAAGATTTGTTAAAAACGTTTTTCATATTATACTCCCAACTTTGCGTTAATTAATATTACATAGCATGTATTATACAATATTTGCCATTTTTTTTGCAATACTCCCATTGAAATTTAATAAGATTTCATATATAATATTTTTAGAAAGAGAGCGTTATGGTTCGTAAGCTGTTGCTTAACCGCTCCAACGACGTTTCTGTTCGAACTTTTTTAGAACAGATAGATATGAAAATCAATCAGTAAAATGGTTGATTTTTTCTTTTGCAAAAAATCATCCTAATTCTATATGGAAAGGATGGTGTTTGATATGAAGATAATTAAGCAAGAACTAGAATTTGAGGAATGTCTAAAACAACGACTTGAATTTATATGTGAGTTTTCAAAAGTTACTCCTACTTTTATCAATGGTAGTATCAGAAAACTAGATAAAACTAATTTTACATATATTGAACCACATAGAGTGATTATTAAAAATATTACTCTTTTAGTTTTTAATTATTCAAATGATGTGTATATTTCAAATTTAACTAAAAAGATTAAATTATCAGAGTTAGAAGAATATTTGAAAAAATATAAATTGTAAATATTTGACATTTCTTTAAAGAGTGATATAATATAGACAATAAATTATGTATAGCTGTCCGTCAATAGCTATATAACTATGAGTACTTTGAAAAGATTATATTATATTGCATTATTATATTTTAGTTTATGATAAATGGATTTAAGAGATGTCAGTAGTACTCGTGTGTACTTTGATGTCTCTTTTTTGTTAGATTGGAGGTTTGAAAATTGAACGAAGAAAAGAAAAAATGTGGATTGTATATGAGAGTTTCAACAGAGGATCAAGCTAGAGAAGGCTTTAGTCTTCCAGAGCAAAAAGCAAGATTGGAAACTTTTTGTGAATTCAAAGGTTATGAAATAATAGACTATTATACAGATGCTGGAATAAGTGCTAAAACTGGTAATCATAGACCAGAGTTTGAAAGATTAAAAAATGATATTAAAGCTAAAAAGATAAATACTATTGTTGCTCTAAAACTAGATAGAATAACAAGAAGTATTTACGACTGGGAAAATCTAATGACATTCTTAGATGAGAATGATGCTTACCTCGATTGTGTAAATGATGAAATAAATACAACAAGTGCAAATGGCAAAATGATTTCAAGACTTTTAATGAGTGTTAGCCAAAATGAAATTGAGAGAACTAGTGAAAGAACAAAAATAGGTTTAGCAGGTGCAATAAAACAAGGACATATTCCTCATATTGCTCCATTAGGTTATAAAAGAGAAGATAAAAAATTAGTAATTGATTATTCTACTAAAGATATTATAATTAGAATATTTGATTTATATTATAATGGTTATTCTTATCAAAAAATTAGCAATCTATTCAATGAAGAAAAGGTATTAGGAAAAGATAATTGGCGAGATTCAACAATTATGGGAATTTTAGAAAATGAAATATATAAAGGAGATTTTGTTCATGGTAAGAAAACTAAACACCCTACTTACTATGAAGATGTAGTCGAGCCTATTATCTCAAAAGAAATGTGGGAAGACTGCCAAGTGCAAAAGAAGAAAAATTCAAGAAGTTATAAAAGAACATTGACTTATTTATATTTACAAAAATTGAAGTGTCCTAAATGTGGCAGAGTATTAGGTGGTAAAGCAACTACAAAGAAAAATGGTAGAGCATATTTCTATTATTATTGCCACGATTGTAAAATAGAATTTAAGGAACAAATAATAAATGACTACTTTAATCAATTTATTAGTGAATTAGTAGAATATGACTCTGTTGTAAATCAGTTTTTCTTGCCTATGATAAAGCAAAAATTTGATGAGCCTAAAGAACAGCTAGAAAAAGAAATAAAAGAACAAAACAGCAAACTTGAAAGAATTAAAAAGGCTTACATTAACGGTGCTTTTGAAGTACAAGAATATAAAGAAGAAAAGAAAATAGTTGAAAAAGCTATTGAAGAATTACAAAACAAACTAGAAACTACTGATTTCACTGAAGAACTAAAATTTACACCAAGAGATATTTTATTAAAACGTGATATTGACTTTATCAATAAGGTTAAACTAGAGAAAAAATACAAAGAAAGTACTAAAACTTGGAAAGATTATACTAGACAAGAACAAGCAGACCTTATAATGAAATATGTTGATAATATAGAGCTTGATATGATAGGAAAAGAAATAATAGTCAAACAAGTAAACTTTAGAGATTCAATTTGTAAGCCTTGTCAAGAACTATTTGATAATGGTTATATTGATACTACTAAACCTATGATATTAGGTAATGTGCTTGGTAGTGTTAGATTTAGTAATTATTTGCCAGAGGGAGAAGTAGGAGAAATCATTATGAGATTAAGGCAATATTATGATGTTCATTATACAGAGGCAATATACTATGTTGATAAGCAGATGTTCTATTTCAATTTAGCTGAAGACAATAGTGCTATTGTTAGAGTATTTCCTTTAGAAGATTACTACAAACTAGATCCAGATAATAAAATGGAGACTTATGAATTTGGAATTATTTATATTCGTGAAGAAGATAAATTTCAAATGAAAGAAATTGATACTGCATTTGATTATATACCAGATGAAAGCAATGATAGTGTAATTTATACAAAAGAGCCTACTCCTATTTCAGTAGGTGTAAAGCTAGTAAAGTTCTGCGAAGAAGATACAGAATAATTGTTGCAACTACTCTTAAAAATATTCTCTATGTTGCAACAACAAATTAACGAGGACAAATTTGTATTTGCGATTAGCAAATATAAATTTTGTATCGAGTTAATTTGATAAATTTTAGCTCTGTGAGATAAAATTTATTGCCTCGCAGAGCCCCCATGTTATGATAGTATGTCATAACATATAGGAGGTTAGGACTTATGGCAAAGCCAAAGCCCTGTGCTACGAAGAAATTTCAAGGAGGTGCTTTTATGGAGCAAGAATTAGCATATTCTTTTCACTTGGGTAGTGATAAAAACAAAAGTAAATTAGCAAAGAAAGTTGCAAAAGAAAATTTATCTGGTACTACTTCTCTAGCTAATAATGCAATTCAAAATGCAAAAGATTTATCAGATGTTAATAAACACAATTTAAGAGATTATGATAATCAAAGAGAGTTAATTAGAACTATTTATGGATCAGATGATATTGTAAATGATGTTAAACAATTATATTTAAATGAATTTGAAGAAGCTAGAATTGAATATAACGGCAGACAAACTCGTGAAGATAGAAAAATTGGAGATTACTTTAAAAAGGTATGTGAATCTCAAAACGATATAGCTTGTGAAATTATAATAGAACTTGGAGATATGGATTTTTGGAACGATAAAGATAAACAATATAGACTAAAAATGATTGATGTATATAATGAACAAGTAAAAGACTTAATTAAAATTGTACTATCTTTTAAAATAGCAAATGCAACAATACACTTTGATGAAACCTCTCCCCATATGCATATTGTTGGTATTCCTATTATAGAAAATTGTACAAGAGGTATGAAAAAACAAGTTGGAAAATCAAAGTTATTTACAAAAGAGTCATTAACTGAAATACAAGATAAAATGAGAAAATCTTGTATTAAGTCATTTAATAAGTTTTATGATATAGACTTTAAATTAAAGGAAAAACAAAAAGGTAGAAATCAAGACATTAATGTTAATGATATGAGTGATTACAGAGAAATCAAGAAACAACTAGCTAAAAAAGAACAAAAACTTGAAAAAGCGAATGATCAAACGAAAAAACTAGATAATACAAGCAAAGATATAGATAAAATTTTAGACAGTTTAAAACCGACTAAACTAAACAAAAATAATATGGTTATTTCAAACGAGGATGTCCAGAAAATCAAAAATTATACAGAAGATGTAAAAGATATCACTAAAACTGTTAGGAGTGTAAATGACTTAAATATGGCGATTAAAGATTTTGAACATTCTGCTTTTGAAATAGATAAAGTATGAAATTGAGCTAAAAAATAATGAAATCGGCAACTTGAAAAATGAAATATCTACTAAAGATAAAATTATTAACAAATTACAAGCTGAAAAAGAAAAAATAAAACAAGAATTGCATAGATTTAAAAGCTTTTGGCATAGCTTAATGAAACATTTTCAAAATAAAATTGGATTTGATAAAGATGAACATTACAAATATGTTAGTGATGATTTATATAAAAATGGTGTTTTTGGTGACAACGACAATGAAATAGCAAATAATGTTAGAAGAAAAGTAAAAACAACAGATGAAATAGCTAATTTAAAAGACAGAAAGAAAAATGATACAAGATTTTAATATGGAGGTATTTGAATATGGAAAATGAAAAAGTACAATTTTTAATAAATATGATAAATGATATAGATATAAAAGATAAATTAAGACTAGCAATATGTATGAGCCAAAGCAAATGGTCAGGGCTTATATATAACACTAAAGAATATTATGAAAAATTTGACAATATGCTAAAAGACATTGATGAAGAATATAGGACAACTTTAATAAACTTTGCAAAATATAAACTTGTAATGTTTGCAATGGCTAAACTTATGGAGATGGAAACAACAGAACAAAATAAAGTAGCTTTGTATTTATTTAATAATATAAAATTATGTTAACTTTACTTTTTTAGAAAAATATGCTATAATATATTTATCTAATGTACTTTACATAGCAAAGTCTAGAGAAAATTTATTATTTTTTCTGGAGGGGCTGTGTAAACCTCCAGATAATTTTAGGAGGTATGCAAACATGAAAGCTAATAAGGTTAAATTTTGGGCTCGGATAGGAGAGATTGCATTTTTTCTGTTTCTGTTTTGTAATGCGGGTTATGAATTGCAATATGAACCTTTCGAATCTGCTGGTACGACGGCACAGATACTTGCTTTGATTTGCTTTGGGTTGATACTTGTCTTTGCTGAAGCAATAGTAAGAATAATTGGTTATTTTGCTGAGATTCTTGAAGAAAGAAAATAATACCAGTAATTTGCTTTCAATAGTAAAGAGATTTGTGTAAGCAAGTCTCTTTACTATTATATATGTTAATATAATTTTTTGTTTTAATTATGAAACAGCTTTATAAATTTTTAGTTTTTGCATTGTATTTTATCAAAAATATGATATACTTTAATAAATTGATTGATATTTATATCAATCGTCAAGAGAGCCAAAAAGTTGTAGATAACTACTTCGATGGCACCATTAGAACCTCAAGTAGTTCGTAAGATATGCTTGAGGTTTTAATTTATAAAAAATTTTGTAGTTCTACAAAAAGTTCTACAAAATTCACAACATTTTATTTTTATAAAATCTTTATTTAGTGGCTTAAATAAGGATTTTTTATTAAAAAAAGGCTTTCCATTTTTCATACTATAAGTATAAACTCTTAAAATGCCATTTGATCCTAATGCATCACACATATCAGCATCGGAAACTATCTTTCCTTCAATAGTTGTTGGACAATGTCCTTTTAATTTTTTACTATACCCAATGTTATTTAGTGCATGGCATACTTGTTCTTGTATATCTCTTTCAACATTGCAATCATCCATAATTCTTTTTGCATTTGTAAGCCTCTTTGCACTTTCCATTCCAAATAACTTATAATCATCTACATCATGAAGTAATGCTATTAAAGTAACTATTTCTATATTAGCTTTTTCCTTTTTAGCAAATCTCAAAGACAAATTTAATACTCTATTAATATGATTCATTCCGTGTCCAGAATTATCTTTATTTAATAATTTTTTCACCTCTTGCTTAACATTTTCAATCATCATTTTACCTCCTAGTATAAAAATTTGTAATTTATTTCTTAATATTTTTAACATGCTCCACGGTCATTTGCTAAATCTTGTGATGCAACTATTCTTTTATGGACGCTTCCATCTGGTGAAATATATATACTATCAAAACACATTGGTTCATAATTTAGTGATTGGAATTGTGACTGTTTAATTGGTGTTTTTAAATTGCATGTTAAGTTTAAAATAGTTTTTATTCCAAATCTTTTTTCAAGTGATTTTGGTTCCAAATAACATCCATTTTGTAAAGTATCATTTTGATGGACATCATCACAATAAGGTTTTAGTAATTCTTGTAAATTTATAAAATTTGGATCGTTAGGATCATTAGTTGACATTTCTGAAAACTTTATTGAAGTAAATCCTAATTTTTTCATTTCTAAAGCAAATTCTTCCATTTTATCAAATGAATCAATTCCTTTTTTATTAACAACACAATTAACTCTTAATTTAAGTTTTGGATTCAACTTATGAAACTCTTTTATTTTATCTAGTTCAGGAGTAACTCCAACTATATCATTATTTATCTTTTCATTACCCATAACAGAAACAATAACTTTATCTAGTTTTGTTATAACCGGTAATAAACATTTCAAATTATATCCATTAGTGTTAACAGTAATTTTTTTCTTATATGGTGCAATAGCATTAATAATTTTAATTAAATCATTTGGAAATAATGTTGATTCTCCACCCAATAGAAGAACATCTGGATATTTATCTAACGCAATAGCACTTTCAATAATTTTATCTACATTTGTTTTAGAAGACTTATTAAATCTTCCAACACAAAAGTAGCATTTACCATTGCAAGCAGTAGTTGTTTGAATACATAATCTTGGTCCCATTCTTCCCATACAATAATTTTCCTTACTTCTTAAGGTAATTGACATTTACATCATCTCCATTCAAAATTTTATTATCAAATGAATCATATATCCAACTATCAGTTACTGAACAATCTGGTTGAATAACATTCATATAATCATGTTGATATTCAATATCTGGTATTCCAAAACTTTTTGCTTTAAATACATTATTAAATGGACAACATAATTTTATATAAGTTTTTATTCCTAAATACTCTGATAACTCTGGTAATTCAAAAAAACAACCTTTTAATGTAGCATTTTTTTGATGAATACCAAATTTTATCAATAAATCCTGTAAATCAATAAAATCAATATTCTCATTTGATGTAACTAATTCCATCAATTTAATTGCTGAAAAACCTAATTCTTTAGCTTTTTTAGCATAATCCTTTATTTCTTCTAAATTAGAAACCGTTTCTTTTGTAATAACAACAGTTGATATAGTTTCAACATTTCCTTTGTTCTTATTCAAATCTCTCAATTCTTCTTCATTAATACATATACCTGTTGAATTTTTACTATAATCAAAAGAATGAATACTTAAAGTCACTGTATCCAAATATGGTAGACACTCTTTAATCCTTTTCAAATTAGAACCATTACTAATTATACCTATATCATCTTTATATGGTCTAATTCCTTTTAATATCTCAAGTAAGTTAGGATATAAAGTTGGCTCTCCACCTAAAATATCAACCTTTGAAAATTTCGTCATTGAATTAGCAGTATCAATAAATCTTTGTGCATCTGCTGATTTTTTTACTGGTGTACCAGCAGCAATACAAAATTCACATTTTCCATTACAACCATTTAATAATTTAACATTTAGCAAATTATAACTACTTCCACAAATGCTATTTTGAGAAGGCTTTAATCTTATCTTTTCTTTCTTTTCCATATACAACACTTCCTTTTGATTTCATTGTTATTTATATTTTGATATTAACATTCTAATAAAAACATTTATATTTGTCAAGTATTTTTCTAAAAATTAAAAATAAAAATTATAATTAACACATTCTTTTTTCTTTAAAACTTGACCAATTCTTTTGTTTTTTATATAATGCTAATAAGTATTTATAAAAAGAAACAAATTCAAAAAAATACTATATACGCCTTTGAACAAAACAAGAAAGGAATGAAAATTACTATGAAAGAATATAATAATGAAAAAGAATTTTTAGAAAACTATGACATAACAAAATTTGACAGACTTAGCATGACATCTGACATATTAATTAGTGTATCAAGCAAAGATTCAATAAATTATAGAAAAACAAGTACAAAAATGATTAGTATTTTACTTGTCAAAAGAGATGATTTTCCATTTAAAGGCAAATGGTGTTTACCAGGTGGATTTGTAAATCCAAAAAATGAAACTCTTGATGAATGTGCAAAAAGAATTCTAAAAAAGGAAACTAATTTATCCAACATATATTTAGAACAGCTATATACTTTTGATGATATAAAAAGAGATCCAAGAACACGTGTTGTTTCAACCGCATATATGGCACTAGTTGACAAAAACAAATTAGAAAATAACATTAGTCAAAATGCATCATGGTTTGATATTACTGAATTTACAGAAGTAAATAATATTGTAAACATCACTTTAAATAATGGTAACGAAACAATAAATTTTTCAATCCAAAAAAATATAATACAAAAAACCACTAATCAGTACTCTTTTTCAATCTTGAAAAATGAAAATATTGCCTTTGATCACCCAAAAGTAATATTAACAGGAATTGAAAGACTACGAAATAAAATAAATTATACTGATATTGTATTTAATATGATGCCTAAATATTTTACACTAGGTGAACTTCAAGACGTTTATGAAGTAATTCTAGGAGAAAAATTATTAGCTCCCGCATTTAGAAGAATTATTGCAAACAAAGTTGAAAAAACCGATAAAATGTTAACCGGTAAAGGTCATCGACCTTCTGTATTATTTCAATACAAAAATAATAACAATATCCAGCAATAACATATAAAACATCACGAACAAAGATGCAAACATTAATAACATTTGCTCTCATTTAAAACATTTTAAAGTCCACGTCTTTGTCCATACACAAAAATTTTATTTCATAAATTTTCTGTGTATGGTTATTTTTTGTTATATTTTTCTTCATATTGGACATACTATAAAAAAGAAAAATAATGGGAGTATATAATATGATTACTGTCAACTTATTTAGTGAAAAACCAGGAGAAGTCAATAAATTTTTAAGCCATTTCTACAACACAAACTTAGAATTAAACACTGCATTAAAATGGAATAAACAATATGCCAATCCAGTAGAAATGGCAGAAATAATCGGAACATATATAGACAATATTGACAACTATTCTTTAAACATGTGGATTTCCTTAGACAAAGACATCTATTTACATGTAACCGAACATAATGCAGATGATATTATCAAATATTTATACGAAAGATTTCCATATTAGAAAACATCTCATCATTTTATTAATATTATAAAACTCAAAAGACTTTTCTAAACAAATACCACTAATATTAGTTCTTTACTAATACTAGTGGCTATTCACATTTATATATATTAATTATTTTCTCCTCTACCCTCTGGTAAAGCTGGATAATCTAAAACTACTCTAATTTTCATAACGTATTTAATTGTTCTAACCAATTTACTATTTTTAAATCTTTGCCATAATGATGGCTTTTTAGCTTTTTCTGGCTTTTGTTCTTCAATAACTTGTACTTGTTCAACTTGTTGCTCAGAAACTTCTTGTTGTGCTTGTACATTTTCTTGAACTTTTTTAACTTCTTCAGCCTTTTGAATATTTTCTGCTTTTTTAGATTTTTTAGTTTTTGCTGCTTTTACTTGTTCTACTGGTTGTTCTTTGATTTCTTCTATTTGTTCAACTTGTTCTACATTTTCTTCTTGTTGTGTTTCTTGTGCTGTTATATCAACTGGTGTTGGGATTGATTTTAATGCATCTGCTACTTCTATTCCTATATAGCTTAATGCTTTTGATCTATCCTCTATTCTTTCCATATCTATTTCTATATGTAAATTTGATTCCAAGTTATTTACTCGTGCATGTAACAATTTCATCGCATCTTGATAGTTTTGTGATGTTTCTGTTTTTGTTTTTCCTAAAACCATTAATGTTTCTGTGATGTCTTCTGAAAATGTTTCTTCTGCTTCTTTTACTTGTTCTTTCCAATTTTCTTCTTTATTTTGTACTGTTTCTATTAATTCTTTTAATTGGCCTGCTAATGCAATGTTTTGCTCTCTTTGACGAATTAATTCTTCTATCTTTTTTGTGTTTTCTTCAAATTGGTTTGTTGCATATTCAACTAATCCATAGGCAGCATTGTATACACTGCTTGGAAAATTCTTCTTTTTAGGATATTCGTTTAAATATGTTTTTATTGATTCTACTAAATCTTTGAAATATGTATCTTCTTCTAATTGTACTATTTGTTTTTTACTGTTTGGATTTATTAATTTTTGAACTTTATCTATATTTGATAAAATTTTTTCTTCCGTGATTACCATACTCACGTTTACTATGCCAGATCTAGACAATGTAAACAACCTCCTTCATCCTACGCTAAAACGCTTATTATTCTTACAACATTTATTATACATGAATTTACAAAAAACTACAAGTACCTTAATAATATTTTTGTTTACATTTTTGTTACAGTAATGTTACAAAAATGTTACATTTGTTAAATATTTTTATTAAGCTACTTGTATTTTTTATATTATATTGTTTATTAATGTTTTCTTTTGTTTTTTCTACTACAATACTGTTTTCATTTCTTCGTGTCTTTTGATTTTTTGTGTTGTTGTTTTTATTAGTTCTTTGTCTGTTACTATTATATCTCTTATATATTTATATGCAGGCATTGCTTTATTCATTTTTTTGACTTCTTGCCATATTGTTTCTTTTATATCTTCTGCGTTTTCTACATTATAAGCTTCTTTTACTAATTCTTTGTCATAAACAATTTTTGCACAAATTTTGTAATCTCCTGTGCCATCTGGTCTTCCATATACAAAGCTTTCTTTTACACCTTCAATTTTATTTACAAGTGCTTCTAATTCTTCTGGAAAAATATTTTTTCCATTT
>ERZ780151.1454-NODE-1454-length-17252-cov-2.474269_pt1 | contig 17252 bp, 14 predicted proteins | sample MGYA00510983_ERZ780151 | MGnify/ENA primary metagenome ERZ780151 (study PRJEB29588, sample SAMEA2144623) | human gut metagenome | biome: human gut; feature: human-associated habitat; material: faeces | place: Denmark | collected 2008/2010 ... | reverse complement strand
ATCATCATAGTTGATTAGAGGGAAAATAGCCTTTATAAAGCAAAGAAAGAGGATGCTTTATAAACTGTACCCATTTATCTTTATCAACTATTCGGTACATGATACTACGATATCCATCACTCTCGGCTCTTATTTTGAGGTAAATAAAAGTCGTCAAAGCCAGTAAAATCAATAGATTAGGGTTTGGCAGAATAGGAAGGACAAAATGTATGATAACCGATAAAGTTGGGAATCGAATTAAGGGACTTCGTAAGATAGAAGGCATTAGTCAAGAAAAATTGGCATTTAAGGCAGAGATGGATAGGGCATATGTTGCAGGAGTTGAAAGTGGTAAAAGAAATCTTTCTATAAAAAGTTTGGAAAAGATTTTGAATGCACTAGATATTTCTTTTGAAGAATTTTTTGAAAGCATGTAACGTTGACTATGAGTAACAATAATGTTATAATTAAGGAGGTTGCTATGGATGGCGGAGACGAAAGATTAATAGAGATTATTTTAAGATATAGAGAAGAGTTACAAAGAAAAATTAGGGAAAGAAAAGTTGAAATGGAATCGGATAATAACGAGCATTATATGTTATATAATGCACTAGGTTTTACTAGTGCAGAAGGATACCAAATTGATTTTCAACAAAATGTTGGTAGGTTTTTATATAAATATGCTGGCTCATTGATAGAGGAGCTTGCAATAAAGTGTTTTAAATTGGCACATCCAGAGGCACAAGAGAAAGTTAAGTTGCCTAATACAATTGATCAAAGTCCTAAAACAGTTGAAATTGACTGTTTGATTGGAAATAGAGCTATTGAGTTGAAATGGAAAGATGCTACTACAGATGGAGACCATATAAAAAAAGAACACAAACGTGTTCGAATTATTCGTGAGGCTGGATATGTTCCCATTAGAATAATGTTTTTTGAACCTAATCGTGAGCAAGCTATTCGTATACAGGCAAGATTAAAAGACTTGTATAATGATTTGGGTGGTGAGTATTATTCTGGAGAAGAAGCTTGGGAGTATTTAAAAAATGATACAGGAATAGATTTAAAATCAATATTAGAAAGAAATGGAAAGTGATTAAATGGAATTTAATAACGCATATTGCGGAGACTGCTATGAATTGTTAGGACATATAGAATCGGAAACAATAGATGCAATCTATATGGATCCGCCTTTTTTTACACAAGAAACACAGACTTTATCTAATAAAGACGGTGTTGAGTATTCATTTGTGGATTCATGGAAAAACATGAATGAATATGTTGAATATATTAAGGTGCGTCTGCAAGAATGTAAAAGAGTGTTGAAAAAAACAGGAAGTATATTTGTTCACTGTGACAGAAATGCATCGCATTATTTGAAAATAGTGTTAGATGAAATCTTTGGCGTTGCCAATTTTCAAAGTGAAATTATATGGTCATATAAAAGGTGGTCAAATTCTAAAAAGGGATTGTTGAATAATCATCAGAGCATTTTCTTTTATAGTAAAACTAAAGATTTTAAGTTTAACACAATGTATACGGATTATTCGGAAACAACAAATGTTGATCAGATTTTGCAAGACCGTATAAGAGACGAGAAAGGAAAATCAAAGTACAAGGTTGATGAGAAGGGGCATGCTGTAATGGGAAAGGCTAAGAAAGGTGTGCCGTTATCTGATGTATGGGAGATTCCGTATTTAAACCCAAAGGCAAAAGAAAGAGTGGGTTATCCAACACAAAAGCCAATTATTCTTCTGGAACAGATCATAAAGTTGGTTACTGATGAAAATGATGTAGTATTAGATCCTTTTATGGGATCAGGTACAACCTTAGTTGCAAGCAAATTATTGAATAGACAATATTTAGGTTTTGATATTAAAAATAATGCAGTTGACCTTACGTTCGAAAGATTGGAGAATATAATAAAAACGGATTCCTTCTTGCTTCAAAAAGGGAAAAAAGCATATCAGAATTTAGATGAAGAATGTATGACAATTATAAAAAGTATTGAAGCTGTGCCTGTACAGAGAAATAGTGGAATTGATGGTTTTTTAAAGGAACATATTGATGAAGGGACAGTAGCGATACGTATTCAGCGCCAAAATGAGACTTTATCAGAAACGGTTGGTAAATTGTTAAAAGCAACTAAAAAGAAAAAATGTTCATATATGGTTGTAATAAGAACACATTGTGATTACATAGATGTGTTTGATTATAATGATGTACCGAATAATTTATTAATTATTGATCGCTATGATTTGCAAATAAAGAAATTATCAGAGAAAATAAATCAAAATAGATGCAGAAAAACGGCTGTGTGTTAAAAGTTAAAAGTGCTATAGCTGATATGTTCTAAGGTGGTGATATATTGAAAGATACAGATGAAAAAATTGAATTAATATTGTCACAGTGGCAAACGTGTGTTGAAATGGCGAATTCTGTAAGTCAGCGCAGGGATGCCATGAACAACATATTTATAACCCTAAATTTGGCAATTGTGACTGCAGTGTCAGTTACATGGGATTTGAAGACACGGTCGGCACTATCCACACCAATCACTGTACCATTGTCCTCGACACCAATGTAAAGAGTGCCGCCTTTTGTGTTAGCAAAGGCAATTACCTCTTTGCAAAGGCCTGCGACAACCGAAGACTTGAGTTCGATAGTTTCGCTCTCAATAAATGTCATAAGACACCTCTTGTAGTTTTATTAATCGCTATTATAGTCATTGTAGTCATTCTTGCCAATTTGTATTCGCGTGGTGATTAGAAAAAACAAGAAGAGGGTACAAATCCATATTGAGTGGAAAGGGAAAAGTTGTGAGCGGATCGGAAAGAACATCCACCTTTTACATATGATTGCACAATTTGAACGGAAAAAGCCTCATGATCATGTACGAAAATAAAAGTAAAATTTATTAGATGATATAATTGCCGTATCGGCTAAAAAATAACGCGGCATACGAAAAAGAATGACGTTTTTGCCGATAGTGTGATATACTAATTAGTAGATTGGTACGTTTTTTGGATTTGATTTATGACGGAGGATTGTAGATGAAATACCTTTTAGTTGCTGATATAGCAAAAAAATGGAATATGTCAGAACGCAGTGTTAGAAATTACTGTGCCCAAGGGCGTGTGAACGGTGCATTTCTTACCGGTAAGACATGGAACATTCCAGAAAACGCACAGAAACCGGAGCGCGCTAACAAAAGAAAAGAAGAACCGATTACTCTGTTGGATATTCTAAAAGAGCAGAAGGTCAGTAAATATTCCGGTGGGATTTATCATAAGACACAGATTGATTTGACCTATAACTCTAATCATATGGAGGGAAGCCGCCTGACACACGATCAAACCAGATATATCTTTGAAACCAATACTATTGGCGTAGAAAAAGAAGTGTTGAATGTGGATGATGTGATCGAAACGGCAAATCACTTCCGTTGCATTGACATGATTATTGATCATGCGAAAGCAACTTTGACGGAGAAATTCATCAAAGAACTTCACTTGACTTTGAAGAATGGCACCAGCGATTCCAGAAAAGATTGGTTTGCTGTTGGTGATTATAAGAAACTTCCGAATGAAGTCGGTGGCAGGGATACAGCTCTTCCGGAAGAAGTTGCCGATAAAATGAAGGCCTTGCTGACGGAATACAATGCCAAAGAGGAAAAGACCTTTGCAGATATTCTGGAATTTCATGTGAAGACAATATGTAATGACCTCCGATTTGTAGCATCGTGGATTTACCTGTATACTATGAATCGGAAACAAACAATGGTAACAGGGATTACCGCATACAAAAGGAGGTCACCAAATGTATTATAACACAATTTACGTAGGAATGGATGTACATAAAAATAGTTTTACACTTTGTAAAAATTGAAATGTTTAATTCCACCCTCCCCTTATGCAGTGGAATTCTCTTATGCACAAGTGGCATTTAATCTTTCACATTATTGTGTTATGCTCATAGTCGTGCTCTGACAGCAGTAGGAGGAGAACTATCATGAGTAAATACATTCCTGGTAATCAAAAACACCTTACCCTTGAAGATCGCAAGTACATTGAAAAATCCTTAAACTCGGGCTGTTCTTTTAAGAGCATTGCCAGATATCTTTGCAAAGATCCAACAACGATCTCAAAAGAAATCAGGCTGCACAGGATCAGCGACTGGTATCACAAAGGTAGTTTTAACAATGCACATAATTTTTGCATCCACAGATATCATTGTAGAAAAGTCAATGTATGTGGCAAGATCATTCTCTGTGGCGTCAAATGCACCTCTTGTCCGACCTGCAATCAGACATGCCCGGACTTTGTTAAAGAACGCTGCCGACGACTCGATAAAGCACCTTATGTGTGCAACGGATGTCCAAAAGCAATCAATCACTGCACAATTGCCCACAAATACCGCTATGATCCTATTTTTGCTGATCGCAAATACAAAGAACGTCTCTCGCAATCCAGAGCCGGTATAAACATGACCAGACACGAACTGCATCAGAAAGATATGGTCATTACACCGCTGATCTTCCAAGGACAGTCTCCGTATCAGATCATAACAAATCACCCGGAACTAGACATGTCGGTCAGGACCCTGTATTCCTATTTGGATAAAGGTATCCTTTCTGCAAGAAATATTGATCTGAAACGTCAGGTAAAATTTAAGCCCCGCAAGGTACACAAAACCCAAATCAAGGACAGATCCGTTTTTATAGGACGTATGTTTTCTGATTTTCAGTCGCTTGGACTTGATCACTTCGCCGAAATGGATACGGTTCACTCATCGCAGGATTCAAAACGCGTCATCCTGACATTTTTCTTAACTCGCGAAAAATTGTTTCTTGCATTTGTTATGAACAGATGTACCAAAGGAGCCGTTAAACTTGTTTTTAACAAGTTAGAACACCAGCTTGGCACGAAGGATTTTTTTACTTTATTCAACACAGTTCTTACAGATCGTGGCTCTGAGTTTGGAGATCCAGAATCTCTTGAAAACGGCATTAATGGCATTATGCGGTCAAATATCTACTACTGCGACCCTATGCGCAGCGGTCAAAAAGGCGGTATTGAACAGGCACACACTATGCTTCGGATGATCCTTCCTAAAAAGAGCAGCTTTGAATACCTCACACAGTGGGATTTAAGAACTATTGTAAATCATATAAATTCAACTCCAAGAGAAATCCTTGGTGGTCGAACGCCATATGATGCAGCTTTTGAAAACTATGGTATAGACATCTTAAAAGCACTTCAGCTTAGGCCGGTTCCACCCGATGAGGTTAATCTGACGCCTAAGCTGATACAATTTAATAACTAACTTAACACAAAAAACTGCTGTCAGACTGGAACTTAACAATTCACATTTTTTGAACGCAGCCTGTGGAATTTAGTCCAACACACATAATATCCAGAGGCTTGTTTGCCATGTCTGAAATTGAGATGTTTTGTGAAAAGTCACTTTTATTATAGCAGTTTTATAGATATTTAGCTCTCTGAAATTCTAAAAAATCAAGTAATTTTAAGGTGAGGTGGAATTTACCCCTGCACTGGAATTTACTTTTTCAAGTTAGCCAAAATTTCACGGTTTTAACTTATCTATTTTATATAGTTGTTTTTCTTCATATAATGCTTTAGTTTCCAATAATCCGAGACTTTCGCATAATTATCTTCCTCAGGAAGCAACATAATCCTTGACTCTGATTTTTTTACACAACCAACTGTATGTATCGTTTCTTTCTCTCCTGAGATAGTGATTTCTGATGCCATTTTATCTGGAATAAATACTCCATCTTTTCCTATATCTTCCGCATATAGTGCCATCTCCGAATCTATCACATATACACTCTCACCTTTCTGAAAACCACCAGCAATATTTTTTACCACTTTCAGCTCTACGAGATTACATGCTTGATACGTATTCTCCTGGCTATCTTTTTTGTATAATGTTTCTACTTTTTTAACAGTTGCGACGCACGCCTTCGTCTTCAAAAACGGTAATACACTTTTTGATTTCAATGGAACAAAATCAATCACTCCTGGTTTTTGTATAGCTGCCTTCTGCGCTGATACTGTTGCTTCTCGATAAAACGTTTCCTTTGTTTGTGTTACAGAATCCACTTGCACCATTATAGGTGCTACCCACAATGCCAACAGAGCTACCAAAGCTACCAAACATACTACACACACAGTTCCTGCAATTTTTTTCCTCATAAGAATCCTCCTCATTTTCATATGGTAGTGTTAAAAAACTACCTAGATTTATTGTTCTAATGCATTTGGCAATAATTCTGCCTAATGCAAAGCAGTAGCCTCTTTTACCACGTTTCTTCATTCACAGTTTTCTCTTTATCTCATTACAGCATCATTCCTCCCCTCTGTTAACTATAACGAACAAACCACAATAAACCTGACAAACTTTTTTAAAAAATTTTTAGTATACCTTTTTTTCACTGCTTGCCCCAACTTTTTCTGACTTGCCATCCTTCCATACAACAGCCGTTATATGACTTCGATACGTTCCCTTACTGGTTAATTGATATGTAGGATTATTTGATCCCCTCGTTGCCTTTACAGTTTTCGCCCAGCTTTTTATTGTTGTCCAGCTTTTCTTTGAAGTGTTATACTTTTGAAGCTTTGCCGTTAACTCAATCTTCGATGTTCCGATTTTTCCTCCTTTTTAAACATAGAAACTCCCTGTTAATCGTTCTAATATATATAACGAATCAACAGGGAGAATCCTGACAAAATATTTTATTTTTTTCACACTCATACAATACGTTTGAGCGTTTAATTATTCAAATACAGACTCTGCGCCATTTTTTGCAATTCCTCTTTTCCTTTTGCAAGGTGCGTTGCATTAATCTTATGATAATACTGACTGTCATTCCAAATTACCCATTCCTCATCTTTCTTTGTATAATAGGTTCCCTTGTAGCCACATACTACAAACTTCTCTTTATGATCATAGGCCCCATCGGACGCTATTGTCAGCCCATCTTCTAATGTAACTCTTGTATACTGCAAATATTCTTTTTGTTTCCTATTCCATTCCATGTATACACCAGCCTCGTCCTTGTCATCAGCGGTTTGCACAAATCCTGTCGGAATATAATTAGGACAATCCGAAATAACCGTCTTTTCTGGGTCTTGTGATTTCTGCGGCTTTTTCTGGTATGTGTTGTGTTCCATCTTACTTCCCTTTGAAAATGACACAATATATCTCCACGGATTTACATTCAAGATACGCGCACTTGCCTCATTGGCAGCAAACATGCTAAGTACAACCAAAGCAAATACAGCCGCATACCGTACAGCATATCCCAGTTTCAAATGTTTACCAAAATATTGTTCCGTCCATAACATTCTCTTTATCTTCTTCTCATATTTTGGAGAATATACATGATCTGCACCTGCCATTTTCTCTTCGTTGAGCTGCCGCATTCCTTCCTCAACATAAGCGGATAAAATTTCTCTAATCTTCTGATCATTCATCGCCTGTCAGCTCCTTCCTTAAAAATTTTCTAGCTCGGGATAAGCGTTGTGTTACATTGCTTTCCGTAATGTTCAAAAGGCTTGCAATTTCCCGACTTTTATAACCATTGACATAGTACAAGATCAAAACTTCTGCATATTTTTTGGGAATATTCTGTAGCACCTGATGCATCTCTACTTCATCCAGCTTTGCATCTTTCATTCCATAAATAGGATACATCTCGCAATCATCTTTATAGATGATTTTTGAAAGAGTTCTCTTATTCCGGCGATAAAAGTCTATTGCTATCCTCTCAACTATTATAACGATCAAAGCTTTCGTTTCCTGACAATCAATTTTAGAAATTTTATCAAGATTTTTTATAATTCTCTCCCATGCAGCCAATACGACGTCTTCTGCATCCTCATGGTGTTGCACGATATTATAGGCGATCACATACATGAAACGATTATATTTTTCATACAATTTTACGATCTTTCGCTGATCTTTCGGCGAATCAGCCATGTCCATAACCATTAAAAACATGATGTTAAAATTCCTTTCCTAATACAACAACTAATCACTCTGCGTTCTGTGACAATTATTTTAGTTCTCTGACGTCAGAACAGGTTAGCTTGTCGACTGCATAAGAGCCTGCTGTACTCATACAGTAGGCTCTATATCTGTCATTCCATATAAAAAATCAATAATCTGACATATTGCGTAAGAAGTTTCACGCTGGTACGCTGTTTCATTTTCTAATTGATGGGAAAGATTGTTCAACAAGAATGAAATATTCAAAAGCCTGTCCAGCATAACGCCCATCTGTTTGCTGGCTTCCGCTCTCTCTGCTTCTGTTCCGTCACGCATCTGCATATTGTAATCTCGCGCCTTACCCAACAATGTAACAAGTTGATCTGTTGTGTTGATCGTATCATAAGACATCTGCTCCAGATTGCCAAGTGTCGCTTCCATGCGCTCCATAATCTTTGCAGATGATACTGCCGTTTCTTCAAGCATCAGAACACCTCCAACAATTCATGAATGCTCTCAATCCCAACCAGTTCCAATCCTCTCGTCTGCTCTTTCGTAAGTGCTAATTGTCTGCAATTTACTTTAGGCAGAATGCAACGCTTAAACCCCAGCTTCGCCGCCTCTAACACACGCTGCTCTGCCATGTTGACCGCACGCACTTCGCCCGCCAGTCCCACTTCACCAAAGCAGATCGTCTCATCGTCCAACGATTGATTCCGATAACTTGTAAGCAGCGCCAATATGATACCCAGATCCAATGCCGGCTCATGGATCCGCATGCCGCCTGCCACATTGATATAGGCATCACAATCGCCCATACGAACACCCATCCGTTTCTCAATGACTGCCATCAGCAGATTCACACGATTATAATCCGTACCGGTAGAAGTCCGTCTCGGCATATTAAAGTTCGTCTGACATACAAGTGCCTGCACCTCGATCAAGATCGGTCTGGTTCCCTCGATAGAGCATACCACGATCGAACCCGGCGCCTGTTTTGGCTTACCCGCCAACATATACTCGGACGGATTTGGCACTTCTACCAATCCGTTGCCACGCATTTCAAAAACACCGATCTCATCCGTAGAACCGAAACGGTTTTTGACGCCACGCAGGAAACGGTAAGAAGCACCTCCATCTCCTTCAAAATACAAAACCGTATCGACCATATGCTCTAATACACGAGGTCCTGCTACAACTCCCTCTTTGGTTACATGCCCTACAATGAAGATAGAAACCGGAAGACTTTTAGCAAGCCGCATCAGCGTACTCGTCGTCTCTCGAACCTGACTGACACTTCCCGGTGCAGATCCAATCTCTTCACGATACATAGTCTGAATCGAGTCAATGATCACGATCTCCGGCTTTTTCCGACCGATCACTTCCGTCACAATATCCAGATCGGTCTCACTCAGCAAAAATAGTTCTTTTTGAAAAGTTCCAAGACGATCTGCACGCATCTTGATCTGTTTGACCGATTCCTCACCGGATACATACAATACATCTTTGCCTGCCTCTGCAAGCTGTTTACACATCTGTAAAAGCAAAGTGGATTTGCCTATCCCCGGATCACCGCCTACCAACACAAGCGAACCGGTCACTATGCCACCGCCCAATACACGGTCCAGCTCTCCGATCCCGGTTAAGGTACGTACCTCATCGTTGGTAACGATCTCGGACAATTTCGACGGTTCCCGGTGTTCCGTCACCGTGACGGAACGACCGGCAGCCGTTTTTACGACCGGCTCTTCCACAAAGGAATCCCATTCCTTGCATCCCGGACATTGTCCTAGCCATTTTGGAGATTCAAATCCACATTCTTTACAGAAAAACGTTGTTTTTTGTTTTCCTTTTGCCATATTAAACCACCCATGCTTTCTGCATGCTGTCTCCTGCCGCAGAAAAACATATCTGTACTATGCGCCCTTAGAATAAAGACTACATTTTAACCACTTTCACATCATAACTCTGATCCGGATCCATCTCAATGCTGAGTACTAACTTGCCACCGAGATTGGTCTTCATCTTGCCAATGTCTGTTCCAGAGATCGTAACTGCATATTCCATCTCCGGCTCAAGTTCCAATGTGATCGATGAATCTTCCCATCCCTCTACCTTGAAAGTAACTTCCTGCTCTGTCGCAGACATATCTGTTACAACTGTTCCAGGTACAGATTCATAAACAAACATACCGTTACGCTCTAATTTGGTAATCTCTTTGAAAGTCTTTACCTTGTACAGATCCCCCTCAAAAGGAAAATCTGAACGCTTCTGCTTGCTGTCCAAATCAAAATTACCAAAGCTCAACTTACCATCTGCCGTCTTGCAGATCAAATCTGTAATCCCCGCCATAATATAATCCTCCTAAGTGTGTAATCAATCTGGTATCTATCGCACATTTGGAAGTGCGATTTATCTGAATATCTGTTGTAGACAATTATATCACATTTGCCCTCATTTTTCCACCGCTACTGTTTGGAAAAGGTGAGTTTTTTTTGTGAACAATCCACATAAATTTTATCACCCGCAGCGAATTCTCCGTCCAACATTCGATCGGCCAGTTCATCCTCAACTTCTGTCTGGATACTGCGTCTTACCGGTCTTGCACCGTACGTTTTGTCGAAGCCGCTCTCCGCCAAATGTGCGACAGCTGCATCGGAAACGATCAGTTCCATGCTCATCTGTTCCTGTAAACGTTTGTTTAATCCTCGCAGCAAAATACGAACGATCTGCTCAATGTTTTCTTTGGTCAAAGTATGGAATACCAAAATCTCATCAATACGATTGATAAATTCCGGTTTGAAGATCCTCTTGACCTCTTCCATAACACTTTCTTTCATCTTCTGATAATCGGCATTCTCGTCCTCGCCTGTACCAAATCCTAAATGTTTTGGTGATACAATACGTCCTGCTCCTGCGTTAGACGTCATGATGATGATCGTATTTTTGAAGCTGACTTTGCGTCCCTGTGCATCCGTCACATGTCCATCTTCCAATATCTGAAGCAAAATGTTAAACACATCGCCATGTGCCTTTTCGATCTCATCAAACAATACGACCGAGTATGGACGCTTGCGTACTTTTTCACTGAGCTGTCCGCCTTCCTCATATCCGACATATCCCGGAGGTGAACCGATCATCTTAGAAACACTGTGTTTCTCCATATATTCTGACATGTCAACGCGAATGATCTCATTGTCCTGTCCAAATACTGCTTCTGCAAGTGCCTTAGAAAGCTCTGTCTTACCGACACCGGTTGGCCCCAAAAACAGGAAAGAACCGATCGGACGATTCGGATCTTTCATTCCTACGCGTCCACGGCGCACTGCCTTGGCAACCGCTTTTACTGCTTCCTCCTGGCCAACGACTCTCTCATGCAGTATTTCTTCCAAATGTTTCAATCGCTCTGTCTCTGCTTCCTGCAATTTCTGTACCGGAATCTTCGTCCAGTCAGCGATCACTTCTGCCACTTCATTTTCCGTAACGACCAGTTTATTTTTCTGGCGTTTGGCATCTGCCTGCGCGTGCATCTGATTGATCGTTAGCTGCAACTCTTTCTGCTGTCTTTTGATCTCTCCGGCAAGTGCAAAGTCCTCCGCAATGATCGCATCTTCTTTCTTTTGTTCCAATTCACGTTTTGATGCCTCTAACTTGCTTAACTCCGGTGTTGGCAAATATACACTTAAGCCGGCTCTGGCAGATGCTTCATCGATCACATCGATCGCCTTATCCGGCAAAAAGCGGTCATTGACATAACGCTCCGTCATTTTAACGGCTGCCACCAGTGCTCCGTCCGTGATCTGTACCTGATGATGCTCTTCATAACAAGGTCTGAGTCCTTTCAAAATATCCAAAGCCCCTGCTTCATCCGGCTCATTGACCTCTACCGGCTGGAACCTGCGCTCTAACGCCGCATCCTTTTCAATATATTTGCGGTATTCTTCTCTGGTAGTAGCTCCGATCAATTGGATCTCACCACGCGCCAAGGATGGTTTCAATATATTGGCGGCATCAATGGCACCCTCTGCACCACCGGCACCAATGATCGTATGGATCTCATCAATAAATAATAATATATTACCGGAACCGGTCACCTCTTTGAGTGCACGTTTGATCCTCTCTTCGAACTCTCCACGATACTTCGAACCTGCAACCATGCCGGACAGATCAAGCGTTAAAACACGTTTTCCCTGAATGATCTCCGGGATCTCGCCCTCTGCGATCTTTAACGCCAAACCTTCCACGATGGCGGTCTTACCAACACCCGGATCGCCGATCAGACATGGATTATTCTTCGTTCGGCGGCTTAATATCTGTACCAAACGATCAATTTCGCGGTCCCTTCCAATGACCGGATCCAGCTTTCCATTGCGGGCATATTCTGTCAGATCTCTGCTATACTGATCCAATACCGGCGTTGTTGATTTACTTTTATTCATTTTATGCATAAGAAACTCATTTTTCGCAGTATTCATATCCTGTCCTGCTGCGATCAACGAATCCATATACAATTTCTGCAGGTTGATCCCAACCGTTCCCAGCAAACGGACTGCAATACACTCCGTTTCTTTTAACAGTGCGATCAGCAAATGCTCGGTTCCTGCAAGTTCCGTTCCTAAGTGCTCTGCCTCCTGCACGCTCTGCTCGATCACTTTGCGCACACGCGGTGTAAAATCGCCCTTTTCCTTAGTCAGTACACCTGCCGCCGACTTATCCATTTCCTGTATCATTTCTTCTAGGCTTTCCGCATTAACTGCATTTTCCCGCAACACCTCAGCCGCAACACCTTTTGTTTTGATCAGTGCTAATAGTAAATGTTCAGTTCCTACATAGCTCATTCCTCTGGAAACTGCTTCTTTCCCCGCATTTTCTAATACTTTCTCAGCACTAGCCGTATAACGTTTCCGCATACTCTCTAAACCTCCTGCTCTTATTTCAAATTTTGAGATCGATACCGCCTGATCAGCGAAATGATCCCCAAGATCAATAGCCCACAAAACGCTGCCATAATTCCTACAATATATTGCATGCGCTGTTTTTCAATGCGCATTTCCTCCTCAGATGCATCCACCTGTGGTTTTGCTGTTGGGTTGCCGGCGAGTTGATCCCCCGGTGGCACATTCTGCCCACTCTCCGGAGCCATCGTCTCCTGTTCCGGCTGCACCGTCACTTCCACTTGATAAACGCTCTGTGCACCATCTGCATTTTTAACAATCAGTTTAATCATATTCTTGCCTTTTTGCAAGTTCTTATTTCCGGTAATCTCCACCTGAAGACCCTTTTGTTCCGTCTCATATATGACATTCAGCCATTCTTTCTCCTCTTGGATCACTGCCGTATAATCGGAAGTCTGTTCCGCAAATGCCGGAGATAGAGTGACACCTTCGATCTCCAACGACTTGAGCAATGCCCTGTCGTTTATCGTCGATGTTTTTTTATTTTCTTTGGCAGCGTTTGTTTTATTATTTTCTTTCGATCGCGCAGAACGTGACGGTGTTTTTGAACCACGTGGTTTCTTCGGTCGTGCAGACTGCACTGGTTTCTTTGCGACAGATGGTTCATTCGCAGTCGCCTTCTCGCGATCCTTAACAACCAACACTAGCGAATTATAAGATGCCGACAACTTCGTGGACGTACTTTCTCCAAAAACGTGATACGGTCCTGTCAATGCAATTTCTGTATCCCCAGCCTTTCTCGTCTTAAATTTAATGGAATATTTAAGTTTTGTAGCAGTGGATGACCGGTCAATATCGGATATCTGAAACGCATCATCGTTGCCATACACAACACTTCCCCCGGTCTGAAATTGCAATACCGTATTATCGTATGTAAAAAATCCTTCAAATCCCGACATTGCCGTTGTTGATGTGACAGTGACCATAACATACACGGTATCTCCCTTCGATACAACCTGCTGTTTCGTTGTGATCTTTATATCTGCACAATCCGCAGACGCATGACTTCCCCAGCCACAAACGCAAATAAGGAGCAACAGGATGATATACCCTGCTGCTCTTATCCCATGATCCACTATTTGCTTGTACTGTATGGGGTTTTTCATATGAATACTGCATTCCTTTCTCAGTCTGCAAACTTTTTATAAGTATCCTGCTGCTGATGCAGCAGGATACACATTATTCTATATTCTATTCTCCCGAATCTGCATCCGACAGATCTTCATCATAGGCTTGCGGCTCTTTGGTTACCTGCGGTCTTTTGGTTGCATGCGGTTTCTTGGACGTCTTCTTCGTTTTGCCGGATTTCGTCTGTTTCTTTGAAACTGCTTCTGTATTAACGGCGCCCTTTGCCGCTGATTTTCTCGTCACAACAATTTTGTAAGAACGTGTCGAGCCACTGGCTGACTTAACCTTAACGATGATCGTATTCTTGCCCACCGATAGGCTCTTGCTGCCTGTTCCCGTTACCGTCGCTGCTGTGCTCACTGCACTTGCCACTACTTTGACGGATTTTACTTTGTTGGCTACCGTTGTCTTATACGTCTTAGATCCGGTATCTCCGAGTGCAAACGGTGCCGAAAAAGCATGACCCTGAACATACAGATTCTTAAGGTAATTATTTGGATTCTTACCACCGGATGGTATGTCACAGGCACTCACCGGCATGTTATTGTATACCGGTATTGAAAATACAATTGGCGTATTGTCTTTATCGCTTCCATATGCATTCGCTGTCTTTGTCGCTTCATTATTAGGCGCCTCAATGTTTGCCATATATTGATGATCGTACCTCTTCGTCGCTGTTACATTAAACTTCTGCAGATACAACGTATTCTGGCCGACATTGATATACTGCTTTCCGATGTAGCAGGCTCCGCCGTAAATAGAACGATATCGATTATTCCACGGTCTGGAGTAATCCGTACCTGTACTGGCCCATTTCAAACCGTTCTTGACAGCATTGGCACCGCTGTTGGCTCCAATGTTGTAGAAGTTATAAATGCCTTTATAACCAGCCACATTACCGGATACAGAACTGGACATCATCGTAGAGCTGATGACAACCTCCTGCTTCACACGGGATGCCAAATGATATGGACTCACCTTAGATGCCGCTGCTGCTTCCATAAATGCTTTGGAATATTTAATGGAAACGTTCTTTCCAGCGTTGTTTGTGTACGTAAAGTTTGTATTATACATCGGCGTATTCCGCAAAACATTTTCTACTCCGGTTTGCGTCTGTACATCACTTCTGTACTTCAACGATTCAAACTGGAAGATGCCACGCTCATCTAGGAAATTGCGCGGATCCATATAATATCTCACAGCTTTAACGGATGCCGTTACCCACGTTGACCCGTCAAATACGACAAATTTATCGTTTTTCCAGTTATATGCTCCGTCTGCTGTCGATTTCCAGTCGTATGATTTGCTATTGCTTAACAGGTTTAAACCTACTTTGGATTCTGCTGCCACGGCTGCATTCCAGTCAAGACCGGTCTTGAAGGCCTCGAATTCCCACTTAGGATATTGCTTGTGCAATTTCATAAGCGGTGTAATATATGTACTTGGAAATCCCTGCTGCTGCAGTTGTTTCTTGAACTGAGCATCTGACACGGACAAATGCTCTGTCTGTGTTGTTTCTGTAGGTTTCCGTGTTGCCTTTGGCTTCTTCGTCGGTTTTGGTGTCGGTTTGGCAGTTACTTTCGGTACAACACCCGGAACTTCCGTCTTCACGATCTGGAAAAGTAAATGCTTCTCCGGTACATAACCTTTCACCGTCCTAGAACCACTGCGCACAGAAATCTTATAATAACGAAATCCTCCTATTGCTTTCTCCCCGATAGCAGTCACCTGCATATTATTGGTTAGACGGATCTTTTTTCCTTTTACTTTCTTAGGGGCAACACGTCCTGCTTTCGCCATCAGATTAAGCACGGCATTCGTTGTGATCTTGGCAGGCATTCCTTTTTTATAATCTACTTTTACATGGATCGACTGTACATAACCCTTACACTTGGCATTTCCCTGCTTAAAGGAGATATAATACCATTTCTGGTTATTATATATTTTTTCCGATAAGATCTTTACGGATGTCCCTTTTACCATCTTGACAACATTGCCGTCCACTTTTGTCATGCTGGAGTTCTCATTCGCTTTCGTGTGCAGCTGCTGACCGGATACTAAAACCTTACCACATATCGAAGTGCGCACCTTACCCGTCTGTACCTTTACATAACTGGAATGCAAATATCCCTTAAACGTTTTTCTGGCAAGCTTAAATTTAACATGATACCATTTACCATTCTTGGCAATGATCGTCACACGTTTGCCATCTGCAAGCGTCACTTTCGCACCACCGGACTTCACATAACCGTACTTTTTGCTTGGCCCCTTGCGCACGTTCAGATAACCATTTACGCGCACTTCGCCAATCGCTGTTGCACTCGATATTTTGTTATCTGTCATGATAAATGCGAATACTATGGTACACAAAAGCGTGACCGCTATGCATACGCCCAATTTTTTCTTCGACATGCTGAAACACTCCTCATCACTGTTGTAATAATTTCTGCAAATCTTCGGTATCAAACTTGTAATGAGAGCCGCAAAAACTGCAATTTACCTCTATTGGCTCTCCATCTGCGATCATTTCCTCCAGATCCTTACGTCCAATGCTGGCAATCGCCTTGGAAACACGGTCTTTGGAACAATTACAGTGGTACTGTGTCGGCACACGGTCTGTGATCTCTACGCCAAGATCTCCCATCAGATACTCTAACATATCTTCCGGACTCATTCCCTGCTCTTGCAGCTGCGTAACGGAATGCATTTCTTTCAGAGTTGCCTCTAAACGATCGATCACCGTATCCTCTGCAAAAGGCATCACCTGAATGATGAATCCTCCCGCCTGCTTGACATGATTGTCTTTGTCCATAAGTACACCCAAACCTACCGAAGATGGTATCTGTTCAGATGTAGCATAATAATATGTCAAATCTTCGGCAATTTCCCCGGAAACCAAATGTGTTTGTCCATTATATGGCTCTTTCATGCCAATATCACGGATCACATTCAAAAATCCCGGTCCCACTGCACCGGCGACATCCAACTTTCCTTTGGCGTTAGGCGGCAGTATTACGTTTGGCTCCTTGACATAGCCTTTGACATTAGCCTGTGCATCTGCCGTCACGGTTAGTCCCCCGATCGGACCACCGCACTGTATCTGCAGTGTCAATACATCTTTATCGCCTTTCATCATACTGCCCATCATACTGCCCGCCGTAAGCAGACGACCCAATG